>ENA-ORNR01000074-ORNR01000074.1-human-gut-metagenome-genome-assembly--contig:-NODE-74-length-77450-cov-5.938484_pt1 | contig 77450 bp, 72 predicted proteins | sample MGYA00242114_ERZ509020 | MGnify/ENA primary metagenome ERZ509020 (study PRJEB26280, sample SAMEA2338758) | human gut metagenome | biome: human gut; feature: human-associated habitat; material: faeces...
TTTCTTGGTTCTTGTTCAGTTTTCAAGGTGCTGCCGTTTTCCGGCGACTTGTATAGTTTATTACACTTTCAAAGGTTTGTCAAGTGCTTTTTTTACCTTTTTTTGAAAAGTTTTTTCTTCGCTTTTCTTTCAAGCCGCTTCCTTCAAACAGCTTAGTTATAATAACACTATTTTTACTTCTTGTCAACACTAAAAGTGAATTTTTATAAAAAAAGAGAGTGCCGCAGCACCCTCTTTTTATTATCTTAATTAATGACAGTATCAGCGTAACTTTGCGCCTGCCGGAATATTATCATCCAGCATCAACAGATTCAGCCCTTCTTTGCCGTCATATTCATATACTGCGCTGATAAGCATGCCTTCAGAATCGATACCCATCATCTTTCTCGGCGGAAGGTTGGTAATAGCCACACATGTTTTGCCTACCAGTTCTTCAGGCTCATAAAATTCACGGATACCGCTCAAAATCGTACGTTTCTTATCGCTGCCGTCATTCAGCGTAAAACGCAGCAACTTTTTGCTTTTCGGAACTGCTTCGCAGGCTTCTACTTTTACCACACGGAAATCAGACTTACAGAAAGTATCAAAATCAACAAAATCCTCAAATAAAGGATCTACTTTTACTTTCGACAAATCAATTTTCGGAAGCTCTTCGCCATTTGCCGCTTCGTCTGCACTATTAACTTTATTTGCAGGCTTTTCGCCGCCAATATTTTTCATTGTCGGGAACAACAATACATCACGGATACTGCTGCTATCGGTAAGAAGCATAACAAGGCGGTCTACGCCAATGCCCAAACCACCCGTCGGGGGCAGGCCGTGTTCAAGCGCGTTAAGGAAATCTTCATCCATCATATTCGCTTCTTCGTCACCTGCGTTGCGTTCTTCTACCTGTTTCAGGAAGCGTTCACGCTGGTCAATCGGGTCGTTAAGCTCGGTAAAGCCGTTGCACATTTCGCGTCCGTAAATGTAACCTTCAAAACGGTCGGTAATTTCCGGATTGTCAGGATTGCTCTTGGCGAGCGGAGAAATTTCTTTCGGATGGCCGGTAATAAATACAGGCTGAATGAGTTTATCTTCAACATATTCGTCAAAGCAGGCGTTAATAATTTTGCCAACGCCAAAAGTAGGCTCGTATTCCACATGAATAGCATCAGCCATTTTGCGCGCGGTTTCCACATCGGTTACGCCTTCAAAGTTTTGTCCGGTGTATTTTGCTACTGCTTCAATCATGCTGAGGCGCGGCCAAGGCGGAGTCAGGTCAATTTCCTGTCCTTCGTAGGTTATTTTCATGGTTCCCAAAACCTTTTGCGCAATTTCGGAAATGATTTTTTCCGTTAAATCCATCATGTCGGTATAATCACCGTAAGCCTGGTAGATTTCAACACTGGTAAATTCCGGGTTATGTTTAATATCAATGCCTTCGTTTCTGAAAACACGGCCAAGTTCATAAACACGGTCAAAACCGCCTACAACAAGGCGTTTTAAGTGCAGTTCGGTTGCAATGCGCAAATAAAGCTGCATATCAAGCGCGTTGTGATAGGTAATAAACGGACGCGCGGCAGCACCGCCCGGAATGGTATTCATGATAGGCGTTTCAACCTCTAAATAACCGTTATCATCAAGGATTTCCCTGAGGCTTTTGATAATTTTACTGCGCAGCACAAAAGTACGGCGTACTTTGGGGTTAACAATCAAATCCACATATCTCTGGCGGTAACGGGTATCAACATCCTTTAAGCCATGCCATTTTTCAGGCAGCGGGCGCAGAGATTTGGAAAGAATTTCAACATCAACCGCTTTAACGGAAAGTTCACCCATATGGGTACGGAATACAGTGCCGCTTACGCCGATAATATCGCCGATATCAAGCAGTTTAATTAGAGCATATTTTTCTTCGCCAATGGCATCCTTGCGCACATAAAGCTGAATACGGCCGTCTTTATCCTGCATATCCATAAAGCAGGTTTTGCCGTGGCCGCGGATAGCCATAATACGGCCTGCCACGCGTACAACGGTTTCATTGGCAGCAAGTTCTTCAAAATTTTGATTGATATCACCGGAATAATTGGTAACTTCAAATTTATGGCCGAAAGGTTTCCAGCCGTGTTCTTCAATCTGGTGCATTTTGTTAATGCGCACCTGCATCTGTTCGTTAAGTTCTTTTTCGCTTATCGCTTCTTCTTCAGGAACCTGAGTATTTTTTGTTTCTTCAGACATTCTTTCTTATCGCTCCCCAACAAATTATTTAACTTCTAAAATCTGATAAGACAATTCACCTGCGGGGGTATGTACCTGCACCACAGAGTTTACTTTCTGGCCAAGAATTGCCGCGCCAACCGGCGATTCATTGGAAATACGGTTTTTGGAAGGGTCAGCTTCGGTTGTGCCGACAATAGTATAGGTTTCTTCGTCGCCAAACTCCATATCTTTAACCACAACGGTGGAACCAAGCATTACCACGCCTTCTTTGTTGGAAGCACTGTCGATAACGGTAGCAGTGCTGATCATCTGTTCCAGTTCAAGAATACGGCCTTCAATAAATGCCTGTTCATTTTTTGCATCATCATATTCGGAGTTTTCGCTTATATCGCCATAGCCGATAGCTACTTTGATACGTTCTGCAACTTCATGGCGTCTTACAGAGCGGAGATTTTCAAGCTCATCTTCAAGTTTCTTTAAGCCTTCGGCTGTTAAAATAGTTTCTTTACTGCTCATAAATAATGCTCCTTTTAATAAGTTCCGCCTGCCAAGCAATATTAAACAGTGCCAAGCATATGCCTGACACTGGGTTACGGAACAAATTCATAGTATTATAGAATAAATTATAATTTTTTAATTTGTGTTTGTCAACTTACTTAATTTTCAGTCTGCTTCACTGTAAAAATTATGCTTTGCTGCCAGAAATTTTTCGGCTTCGTTGCGGTATTCCCGCAAAAGTGCGCCAAATTCCGCACAAGTATTAAGTTCATTGATGCGCCTGCGGTACTCTGCCGCCATGGGCATGCCTTTTAAATATGCACCGGCATGTCTGCGCATTTCCTTTACGGCAATAACCTCGCCTTTAAAATCTTTAAGCATCCGCAAATGCCTTTCAATCATATGCAGGCGCACATCAAGCGGAACTTCGTATTTTCCGCAGCTGCCGTTCAGCGCATTTATAATTTCCGTAAAAATCCACGGATTGCCGTCTGCACCACGGCCTATCATTAAACCGTCACAGCCGGTTTCTTTAAACATGCGCAAACCGTCTGCGGCTGTTAAAATATCGCCATTGCCGAAAACAGGTATTTTTACGGTTTCTTTTACTTTTTTTATAACATTCCAGTCTGCTTTGCCGTTATAATACTGCTCGCGCGTCCTGCCATGTACGGCAACGGCTGCCACGCCCGCTTTTTCCGCCAAAAGTGCAATTTCGGGGGCGTTAATATTTTTTTCGTCCCATCCGGCACGTATTTTAACAGTAACCGGAATTTTAACGCTGTCTGCCATACGCGCCAAAATTTCATACGCCAGCTGCGGATTTTTCATTAAAGCCGAGCCTTCGCCGTTATTAACAATTTTTGGCACCGGGCAGCCCATGTTAAAGTCAATAATATCTGCACCGTCAGCCTCCACTATTTTAGCGGCACGGGCAAGCTCCATCGGATTACTACCGAAAAGCTGAATGGCAGCCGGGCGTTCTTCCTGCGCAATACGCAGCATATCAAACGTTTTTACATTTTTATATAAAAGCCCCTTGGCGCTTACCATTTCAGATACTACAAGGCCGCAGCCAAGCTCTTTGCAAATAATCCTGAACGGCATATCGGTAATGCCGGCCATGGGCGCCAAAGCTACCGGCGCGCTCAGCCTGATATTGCCAATCTGCATTTTTCACCTCATAAAATAAGGCCTGCCGTTCAGCAGGCCAAAATTTTCATTTTGCGTTCTTTTCGTAAAGTATAAGCAAGCCTTCCAAAGTAAGGAACGGCTCAACCGCATCAATTACATCAGATTCGGCTGCCATGGTAGTTGCAAAACCGCCGGTTGCAATAACAATTGCTTCACCGCCAAGTTCTTCCTTCATTTTGCAGACGATTTCGTTCATCTGCCCTACAAAGCCAACCAAAATACCTGCCTGCATAGCATTTACCGTATTTTTGCAGATTACGGCAGGCGGTTTTATAAGTTCAACACGCGGCAGCTTGGCCGTGCGCTGGAACAAAGCCTCCGCAGAAATGCCAATGCCCGGGGCAATAGCGCCGCCGAGATATTCGCCAGTAGGCAAAAGTGCGCAAAATGTTGTGGCAGTGCCAAAATCAACAATAATCATCGGTTTGCCTTTGGAAGCGTATTTTTCAAAAGCGGCTACCGCATTAACTATACGGTCGGCACCAACTTCACGCGGATTATCATATCTTAAGGAAATGCCGGTTTTAATGCCGGGGCCAACAACCATGGGCACCTGGTCAAAATAGCGCTCGCACATGTGGCACAAAGGCACAATAAGCGGCGGTACAACGCTCGAAATAATAATCGCCTTAACTTCATCCATCGGCATTTTAGTATAGTTAAACATACTTCTGAGCAAAATACCATATTCATCGGCTGTTTTGGAACGGTCAGTAGAAAAACGCCAATGCGAAACCAGGCTCTTGCCATCAAAAACACCGGCTACAATATTAGTGTTTCCAACATCAATTACTAATAACATTGCCTATCCTCCTGCGGAGTAAAATTACTAACTAAAGAACCTCGCATATTATATCAGAAAAAACCGGGGCTGTACAGCAAAATTTACTTAAGCGTATTTTCCCGTGCCTGCTGCCGGGCGTATTGATACATCACCGGCAATAACTTTTTCAACAGTTCCATCATCTTTTTTTACAATCAAAAGCCCGTCGGCGTCAATATCAACCGCAAGCCCGCTGTAAGTTTCACCGGGTGCTATAACCTTAACCTGCTGCCCCAAAGTGCAGGAATATTTGCGCCATTCTTCCAGAACCGGTGCAAACCCATTCTTTAAAACTGCTTCGTACAGTTCTTCCATATAAAACAACACATCGGCTAAAATCTGCACTCTCGAAACAGGTTCCTGCGCTGCATCGGCAACGGAAATCGCACAGTCTTTAATATCGTCCGGAACAATATTTTTCGGCACATTCACATTAATACCGGTGCCGATAACAATATAATTAATTTTGCCGAACTCAGCGCTCATTTCAGTTAAAATGCCAACAAGTTTCCTGCCGTTCAGCAAAATATCGTTAGGCCATTTAATGGCAGCATTAACGCCGCTGTATTTATTAACAGCCTTTACAACTGCAACAGCAGCCATAAGCGTGCATTTGGAAGCCTCCTGCGGCAAAAACGGCGGTTTTAAAACAACAGAAAACCAGTCGCCGCACGCAAACGGAGAAAACCAGCCGCGCGAAAGCCTGCCTTTGCCGCCGCGCTGTTCTTCGCTTACAACAACAAGCCCGTTGTCGCAACCTTCTTCCGCCAGGCGTTTGGCAACATTATTGGTAGAATCCACGCTTTCGCAGTAATGAATGCTGTGCCCAAGCCATTTTGTTTTTAAATGAGTAATAATTTCTGCCGGTTTCAGCCTGTCCGGAGCAGATTTTAAAACATAACCTTTTTTAGGTACCGATTCAATATCATAACCCTCAGCCTTTAAAGCTTGAATATGTTTCCATACCGCAGTGCGCGATACATCAAGCTGGCGGGAAAGTTCTTCACCGGATACAGGCTCCTGCCCTCCGGCACGTAAAATCTCCAAAATGCGTCCACGCATAAAATCACACTCCTCGTTATCCTAAAGATTAACATTCTGTTAACGCAAAGTCAAGCAATAAAAAACCGGCTTTATGGGCGGCCATTAAATTGTATTTTTACATACATTTAAAACCGTCCCACTAAAACCGGTGTTTTATATTAATTTAAAGCGTGTTTTTCTTCCGTACTTACAACGCCCGGCACTTCCTGATACTGCGGTGCTGCCTGCGGCTGCGCTTCCGCTGCCGGTACAGTTACGGCATCCGGCGGAATCACGGCCGGTGTACCGCTGTTCTCATCAGGCGGCTGTTCGTTTTTGTCCAGAATGCGCCCATATTTCATAAGCTGTTCAATTTCGCTGCCTTCCAGCGTTTCTTTTTCAATAAGCGCCTGCGCAATTAAATGCAGCTTATCGATATTGTTTTGCAGCAGTTCTTCGGTTTTCTGGTAAGCCTCGTCAAGGAACTTACGGATTTCCTTATCAATTTTTGCCGCAATTTCTTCACTGTAATTTTTGTCACGCGCAATATCGCGCCCCAAAAATACCTGGTCCTGACGGTGCCCGAAGGTAACCGGGCCAAGTTCCGTGCTCATGCCGTATTCGCAAATCATCTGGCGTGCCAGAGAAGTTGCGCGCTGCAAGTCGTTACTGGCGCCGCTGGAAATTTCCTTCAGCACCAGTGCTTCAGCCACACGCCCGCCAAGCAGAACTTTCAGTTCATCAAGCATTTCGCTTCTCGTTGCGTAATAACGGTCTTCTTTCGGCAGGCTTAAAGTATAACCGCCTGCCCTGCCGCGCGGAATAATGGTAACCTTATGTACAGGGTCTGCGTTGTCAAGCAGCATGCCGACAAGCGTATGCCCGCCTTCGTGGTATGCGGTAAGGCGTTTTTCGTTGTCGCTGATAACTCTGCTGCGGCGTTCAGGCCCCATAATAACGCGTTCAGCGGCTTCTTCCATATCTGGCATGTTAATCTGCTTTTTATTGCGGCGTGCGGCCATTAATGCAGCTTCGTTTACCAGGTTGCTTAAATCAGCGCCCGTAAAGCCGGGAGTACGCCTTGCAATAACGTCAAGTTCAACATCGCTGCCGACAGGTTTGCCTTTTACATGCACTTTTAAAATTTCACGGCGGCCTTTAATATCCGGGCGGTCAACCACAATCTGACGGTCAAAACGTCCCGGGCGCAAAAGAGCCGGGTCAAGAATATCCGGGCGGTTGGTTGCCGCAATCATAATAATGCCTTCGTTGGCACCAAAGCCGTCCATTTCTACAAGCAGCTGGTTAAGTGTCTGCTCGCGTTCGTCATGCCCGCCGCCAAGCCCGGCACCGCGCTGACGGCCAACGGCATCAATTTCGTCAATGAACACAATGCACGGAGCACTCTTTTTAGCCTGCTCAAACAAATCGCGCACGCGGGAAGCGCCTACGCCGACAAACATTTCCACAAAGTCAGAGCCGGAAATGCTGAAGAACGGTACGCCCGCTTCACCGGCAACGGCTTTGGCAAGCAATGTTTTTCCTGTACCCGGAGGCCCGTATAAAAGTACGCCTTTAGGAATTTTAGCGCCAAGGTCATTATACTTTTTAGGGTGTTTTAAAAATTCTACAACTTCTTCAAGCTCCTGCTTGGCTTCATCAGCACCGGCAACATCTTTAAAAGTTACCCTGATTTTATCCTCATCGTAACGGCGCGCACGGCTTTTGCCAAAGTTCATAACTCCACGTCCGCCACCGCCGCCCTGCATTTGCTGCATCATGAAAAACCAGATGGCAACTATAATCAGCATCGGCAAAAGCTGGCTCAGCACCGAAGTCCACCACGGCGGCTCCGGCGGCAGTTCAGCCTTAATTTCAACGTCACGCGCCCTTAAAGTAGGAATAAGGCTTTCATCCTTCGGCACAACCGTTGTAAAATCGCTGCCGTCTTTCAGCTTGCCGCTGATAACATTATCAACAATCGTTACCTGCTGCACTTCATCCTGCTGCACATGCTTCATAAAAGCGCTGTAAGTAATATCTGTTTTAGGGACTACGTTGGTTGAATAGGAATCAAACAACATTATCGCACAAATTATTATCAGCAGGTAGAATACAACATTTTTTAAAAATTTAGTCAAAATCTACCCTCCTTAACCTTTAGTTAAATTACAAATACCATTTCTATATTATAATATATTCTCCCTGTTTCCACAACATTTATTATTTGGCATAAGCTTCCGGCTTTAATACGCCGATAAACGGCAAATTGCGGTAATCTCCGGCATAATCCGGGCCGTAACCCACAACAAATTCATCCGGAATTTCAAAGCCCACATAATCGGCATTTAATTTGTTAACGCGGCGGCTCGGCTTATCGCACAAAGCAACTTTTTTAACGGAAGCAGGTTTCTGCGCCATTAAAAGCCTTGTAATTGCTTCCATGGTAACGCCGCTGTCGATAATATCATCAACCAGAAGCACATGGCAGCCCTCAATATTTTCAGAGCATCTCAGGCGTATATCCACATTGCCGCTGGTTTCCGTGCCGGAACCGTAAGAAGATGCCACCATAAAATCAATGCGCAGCGGCAAATCAATTGCCAGTGAAAGGTCGGTGAAAAAGTAAATAGCGCCTTTTAAAAGCCCAATCATCACAATTTTTTCTTTATCTTTATAATCGTCATGTATCTGCCTGCCCAATTCTTTTACGCGCTTTTGAATTTCTTCTTCACTCAGCAAAACCTTTGCAATATTTTCATTCATTTTTTTCATCCTTTCTTCCAGCAAGCCTCATTACCAGCCATTTGCCGTCCGGCTTGGTTTTCCATCCGGCCTGCCTTTCGCCGATTATCCATAAAACTTTGCTGCCTGCTGTTACCAGCAGCTTTTTATCGCGCTCTGCGCGCGGAACTTTATTGTCAATAAAATAATCTTTTAATTTTTTGCTGCCTGCACCGCCATACGGGTAAAACCTGTCGCCGTCACGCCTTGTGCGGATACAAAGTACAGTACCGGCCATGGCAAGCGGCACAGCAGCCTGTTTTTTGGTTATCTTCGGGCATTCTTCCGCAGAGCTGAATTGCAGTACGCCGCCATCCGGCAGATTAACTTCTTTTAATTTACCGGTACTTTCCATAATCACAGTAATTTCATCAAAAGCTGTACCGGCACTAATTAATTTTTTTACCTCCGGCTGCGCACCTATGTAAAGCATGCCGTAAAAATATGCCGCTGCCGTTTTGCCCGGCAGTGCCAGTATTTTGCCGCTGCTGCCATTTTTCAAAAGCCCAAGCACGGCTTCCACATGCTCAAAGCCCAGTTCGCTTCCACAGGCAGCCATTTTCTCCCACATCATACGCACAACGCGTCTGCTAACTGCCGCAAACTCTGTTTTAAGAGCCTCTGCTTGGCATTCCAGCAGTTTACCGTTTGCTTTAACATTTTGGTTATAAAAAACCTGCGCATGATAAGCAGCAAAATCATTATCTGCCCTGGCAAGCTGCGCCGTATTGCCAAGAGCCGTTATTACCCTGGGGTTAAAACTTTTTTCCAAATACGGCAGTAGTTCTTTTCTTATTCTGTTACGGGTATAACGCACATCATCATTGGTAGAATCATTACAAAACCGCAAGCCTCGTTCATAACAATAGGCCTCAATTTCCGTGCGGCGCACAAATAAAAACGGCCGCAGCAGCTTTCCACTTGCTGTCTGCATTCCGCCAAGGCCGGAAGTACCGCTGCCGCGCATAAGCTGCATTAAAACGGTTTCTGCCTGGTCATCAGCCTGGTGCGCCGTAACAATGTAATCGCACCCTGCCTCTGCCGCATAAGCAAACAATTCTTTATACCTCAGACGGCGTGCTGCGTCCTCCAGCGAAAGCCCGTTTTGCAGCGCATAATCCGGTGCATTTACATGCCTGCATACAAATGCCAGCCCGCACTCTGCGCAGAAGTTTTTTACAAATTCCGCGTCATCAAGCGCTTCCTGCCCGCGTATGCCATGTTCCACATGCATTACCGTTATTTTATAACAGCATTCATCTCTAAGCTGCCATAATGCATCGGTAAGCGCCGCCGAATCCGCACCTCCGCTGCAGGCCACAAGCAGTGCGGAATTTTGTTTAACATACTTTTTTATTTCTTTCAGCAATTTATTTACAGCATTGCCGGACATTTATACTCCTCAAAACAAAAAGGCACTCACCAAGGAGTGCCATTATGCTCTTATCTTTCACGGCTGGCACCGCGGCCGCCGCGTTTGGATTCAGTGTTGCGCTTAAGGTCAAGCAGCCTGTCGTCGCTGTCTTTTAAAAATTTTGATAATTTGTCTTCAAAAGAAAGTGCCGGTGCCGGTTTAAAGCTGCGGCGTTCCGTATTTACTGCCGGACGCTGCGGTTTTGGCTGCGGAGCCGGCGGCGGGGTAAGCTGTTTAATGGACAGCCCGATTTTTCCACGCGCATCAATAGATAAAACTTTAACCTTTACTTTGTCCTTTTCTTTCAGAAAATCATGTACGTCCTTCACATATACATTAGAAACTTCGGATATATGAATAAGACCAACCTTACCCTCAGGCAGCTGTACGAAAGCGCCGAAATTGGTAATGCCTGTTACTTCACCTTCAACGATTGCACCTACTTCAAGTGACATAAAGCAGACGATCCCCCTTAAATTAACTTGATATAGCACCATTATACCTTTCTTTTTAAAAATGTGTCAACCAAAAAATAAAAAACAGATAAATAATCTTAAGATAATTTACCTGTTTTTCTTATCCGAATCCTTATTTTCTTTTTCGTCGACAATAAATAACGGCACTTCATCCTTGCCGACCATGTTATGGTCCTCACGCGCAAGTTTTTCAATGTATTTTAAATCGTCAAGGCGTTTTTTCTCTGCTTCAAGCTCTTCTTTATCTTTCTTTAAATTTTCCACGCGCTGCGTGGTAGCTTCCAGCTCTTTATTTACCTGGTAAATTTTATACTCCTGCCGGGCAATAATAAAACCGCAAATAGCAAGAATTATCAGGCAAATCAGCAGAAAATCATGCCGTTTTTTCTTTTTGGTTCTGCTGCGCTCCGGCATAAGCACCTCCAAATTTTGGTTTATACTAAAATACCGGGCTCGTTAAGCCCGGCATTTTAATGCAGTTAAATTATTATTTTGCGTTAACCATGTCTTTGAAAGCTTTGCCAGCTTTGAAAGCCGGAACAGTAGCTGCCGGAATTTCAATAGCTTCGCCGCTCTGCGGATTTTTGCCGGTACGTGCATTGCGTTTACGTGCTTCAAAAGTACCAAAGCCAATCAGCTGAACTTTTTCGTTTTTAGCAACTTCTTCTTTAACGGTTTCAATTAAAGCGCATAAAGCTTTTTCAGCGTCTTTTTTAGTTAAGCCAGTTTTTTCTGCAACTGCAGCAACGAGTTCTGTTTTGTTCACAGGAAATCCCCCTTAAAGGTTTTTTTATTTTATCTATGGCAGCTGCTGCAAAAGCGCACAGCTTGCCGATAGAATTCATGTAATTGTAAGTTCGCTGTAAAACGCAATATTCCTGCTTATCAGGCAATATTTTTATTTTTTTTCACAATCTTTTATTTCAATTAATTTCGCCTTATTCCAAAAAGCGTCCAATTCTGCAAGCGAAAAGTCTTTCCAGTCCCTGCCGGATTCTTCAACGCAGCTTTCAACGTACGAAAAACGCTTTACAAAACGGTTGTTGGCAGCGTTTAACGCCGTTTCCGGCTCAAGGCCGATATGCTTGGCGTATGCCGCTATTGAAAACAGCAAATCGCCAAGTTCATGTTCCTGTTCTTCCTTGTTTTTTAAAGCAACGGCTTCTTTAAGTTCTGCCGCTTCTTCCATCACTTTATTCCATACGCCGTCATTATCCGGCCAGTCGAATCCGGCTTTTGCTGCTTTGGAATTAAGCTTATAGGCCCGCATAAGCGCAGGCTGGCCTTTGGTAACGCCGTCAAGAACATGGGTACGCTCTTTCTTTTCGGTCTGCTTGATGGCATCCCAGTTTTGCAGCACTTCATCACTGCTGCCTACTTCAATGGTGCCATATACATGCGGATGGCGGCGGATAAGTTTATTCACAATTTCGTCCACAACATCCTGCATGGTAAACGCGCCTTCTTCTTCTGCCAGGCGTGCATGGAATACCACCTGCAAAAGAACATCGCCGAGTTCTTCCTTCATGTTTTCGTAATCCATATTGTCAATGGCTTCCAGAAGTTCGTACACTTCTTCAATAAGGCTTTTGCGGATGCTGCTGTGCGTCTGTTCCATATCCCACGGGCAGCCGCCGGGAGAACGCAGCGTTGCCATTACATCGGTTAACGGGCGGACATCCATCACGGAAACCTTTTCTTTATATTCCGGCACAAAAACACTGGTCAGGTGATCGATATTTTCCTGACGGTCGAGTTCATACAAAGGCACCGTGCGGCATTCTTCATCCGGCAGTCCCAAATTACGCAAAAACCATACCGGCGTTTCATCGTCAAGCACATCCATCAAGGCCAGCTTAACATCGGACGCAACAAATTTGCTGTACACCTGCGTTATCATCAGCGGATATTTTCCTGCGTCGGCAAGTGCTTCAAAATCGCTGCTGTCAATAATCCTCAACCCGGCAATCGGGTCAATGCCAAGTTCCACATACGCCAAATCCAAAAAACTCATGGAAGGCAGAATTTTTAATGCAATCTTTCCCGCTGCTGCCCGTTCCCGCAAAAGCACAACCGTGCGTTCCGCCACAAGCGGGCTGCCCGGAACGGCATAAACAACATCCTGCGTCTGTGCTTTTTCAAGCACAAAATTTACAATATTGCCGTACACATCCTCAAAAGACGCGCCTTTTTCATAAAAATTATCGCAGGCCGTAAAATTAACTTTTTCTTCCGTCAGCCTCGATACGCTTGGATGCACGGCAGTACGCAGAATAACGCATTCCCCGTTTTTCAAAAGCTCCATGGTTTCTACCGAAAGCTGCCCGGCGCTGCCGGGGCCAAGGCCTACAACCGTTATTTTATACATTTAATCACCTCCGCTTTATTTTAGAACCGATAAACGGTATTTTTTCCAAATCATCCTTGCTTACGGCTTTTAAAACAAACAGCAGCACTGCATAAACGGCTATCGCCGCAAAAATTGTAGTTATCGCCGCTATTGTATTGCCAAAAAGCCCGTTTACAAATGTGTAAATAAGTTCTGCCGCTGCAGCCATCAGCAAAGTTGCCGCCAAAAGTTTTGCCAGGACTTTAACGTTAAACGTTATGCCGCTGCGCAGCAGAAAAATAATGTTTAACAGCGCCGCAAGCCCGAAATTAATGTTGGAAGCCCATGCCGCACCGACAATATTAAGAGGAGTTACCGTTAAAAACATTACCGCACCGATTTTTACAACGGCGCTCAACAGCATATTCCACATCGGAACAGCCGTTTTGCCTATTCCCTGCAGCATACCGGTTGTTACCTGATGTATGCCTAAAAGACAGGCTGAAGGCGCCAGATGGCGTATTGCCTCACCGGCCTGCGGTGCATTGTAAATCATCTGCGCAATCGGCGTTGCCAGCACCCACAATCCGGCTGCGGCCGGAAGCGTTATAAGGCAGCAAATATTCATGGCCGTGCGCGATTTTTTTATAATTGTAAGTTTATCGCCAAGCGTAAATGCTTCTGAAATGGCCGGCACGATACCTGCAGCCAGCGACACCGTAACTATGGTGGCCATCATAACAAGCGGCATGCCCATGCCGGTAAGGTAACCGAACAGCGTTGTTGCCTGTTCTATTGTATAACCGCTGGCATACAGGCAGTTTGGCACAAGCAGCATATCTATACTGCTTGTTACCGGCACCATTATGTTGGCGCACGAAACCGGCAGGGCCAGCAGCGCCAATCTTTTGGCAATAGCATAAACGGATTCTGTTTCCGTATTGGCAAGCTGAGGCGCAGCCGCCGTATTTTTACGCAAACGCCTGAAAAAAAAGCTGAGCACAATAAGACCGGTTATTGCCCCGGGCACCGCACCGAACGCAGCACCGGCCGCAGCGTATTCCAAACCGTACGGCAGCAGGCAGTAGGCCAGCACAATCATGGTTACAACGCGCGTAAACTGCTCTAAAATCTGCGATACGGCGGGCGGCGTCATCATCTGATAGCCCTGAAAATAACCGCGGAAGCTGGCAAGAATTGTTGAAAAAAATACTGCCGGCGTTAAGGCTATAAGCCCATAATAAGCACGCGGGTCGCGCACAAAGCCGCTTTCAACAAGCCACCCGGCACCAAAAAACAGCGTTAAGGCAAAACACAGGCCGGTAACAACCATCAGCCCCAGCGAAATTTTAAAAACCTGCTCCGCTGCTTTAAACTGCCCTTTGGCAACTTTTTCGGATACTATAATGGAAATTGCTATAGGTATTCCGGCCGACGAAACGGAAAGCATCAGCAAAAACACAGGATACGCCATCTGGTAAAGGCCAATGCCTTCACCGCCCAAAAGGCGTGATAATAAAATTCGGTTAACCGAGCCGAGTATTTTAACCATCAAGCCTGCCATAGTTAAAATCATGGCTCCGCGCAAAAATTTATCTGCCATTTGCCAATGCCTCCTTTCCGTTTAATTTTTACCTGCCAGCAGCGGCAAATTCTTTTCCAGCCAGGGTAAAGGTTCCGTTTTTAAAACATTCATTTTCAGCAGCAGCTGCGGCTGTTTGCCGGTTCTTAACTGTATGCCGTTGCGTCCGGCATTAATCATTTTTAATAAAACATCAGTATCAAGCACTGCGTTTTCGTTAAAGGTTATGCGCACTTCGTTCCCACGCGTGCTGATGCCTGAAATACGCATTTTGCGGCATAGGCCGCGCACCGCCGCAACACGCCAGAGATTAACAATTTCTTCCGGAGGTTCGCCGAAGCGGTCGGTAATTTCATCCAGCAAATCATCTTTTTCGCTGTAATCAAGTTCCGCAAAGCGGCGGTAAAGTTCAAGTTTATAACGCGGGTCGCTGATATAACTGTCGGGAATATAACCGTCAACGTTAATTTCAACAATCGGGTCAGGTTCGGGCGTGCCTTTTTCCGCACCGTCCTTCAAACGCTTAATTGTGCTTTCAAGCATTTCGCAGTAGGCTGCAAAGCCGATACCGGCAATATGCCCATGCTGCTGTGCGCCAAGCAGGTTTCCGGCGCCGCGTATTTCCAAATCGCGCATGGCAATTTTAAAGCCTGCGCCAAGTTCCGTAAAATCACGGATGGCCTGCAAACGCTTTTCGGCAATTTCACTGAGCTGCTTGTTGCGCCGGTACACAAAATAAGCGTATGCCAGGCGCGCCGAACGTCCTACCCTGCCGCGCATCTGGTAAAGCTGCGACAGGCCGAAGTTTTCCGCGCCGTCTATAATAATTGTGTTGGCTAAAGGCACATCAAGCCCGTTTTCTATAATAGTGGTCGAAAGCAGCAAATCGCAGTTGCCTTCATAAAAATCTATCATTGCATCTTCCAGCATTTCTTCGCTCATGTGCCCATGCGCTATGCGTATGCTGATGCCCGGCACAAGTTTGCGCAGTTCACCGGCAATGCGCTCCAGCCCGGTAATGCGGTTATGCACGTAGTAAATTCTGCCGCCGCGCCGCAGTTCACGCTCCAGCGCTTCTTTAATCATGCCGCTGTCGTATTCGGCAACATAAGTTTCTACCGGCAGGCGGTCCTCCGGCGGCGATTCAATTACGCTCATATCGCGCCCGTTAACAAGCGCCAGATGCAAAGTGCGCGGAATAGGCGTTGCCGACAGGCACAATACATCAATGCCTGTTTTCCATTTTTTTATTTTTTCTTTCTGCGCCACGCCAAAGCGCTGTTCTTCATCTATAATTAAAAGCCCTAAATCGCGGAATACCACATCAGATTGCAGCAGGCGGTGCGTACCTATCAAAACATCAACATTACCTGCTTCCAGGGCGCTTAATATACGCTTCTGTTCTTTGGTGCTTGTAAAGCGGCTAATGGTTTCAACCCTGATGCCAAAAGGCTCCATTCTGTCGCGCACCGTCATATAATGCTGCTGGGCAAGCACCGTAGTAGGCACCAGCAAGGCAACCTGCTTGCTGTCCATTACTGCTTTAAACGCCGCACGTATGGCAACTTCCGTTTTTCCGTAACCAACGTCGCCGCATAAAAGCCTGTCCATCGGCACCGGCTTTTCCATATCGGCTTTAATTTCGGCAATTGCCTTTAACTGGTCCGGCGTTTCCTCGTATGGAAACTTTTCTTCAAATTCTTTCTGCCATTCTGTATCCGGCGAAAAAGCATGCCCCGGCACAATTTTACGCTGAGCGTACAAGCGCAAAAGTTCTTCCGCCAGAATAGTAATAGCGGCCTGCGCTCTTTTCTGCGTACGGCTCCAGTCGCTGCCGCCCATTTTGCTTAAACGCGGAGCCTGGCCCTCGTTGCCTATGTATTTATGCAGCATGCTTACCTGCTCAACAGGCACATACAGCTTGTCGTCACTCGCATACTGCAAAAGCAGGTAGTCGCGGTGGCGTCCGTCAACCTCAACGTTTTCCACGCCAATATAACGCCCAATGCCATGCACGGAATGGACAACGTAATCGCCGGCCTTAATTTCAGAAAAATACTGCAGCTGCGCGCCTTTATTTTTGCTGTGCAGACGGCGCCGCTTCTGCATGCCGAAAATATCGCTTTCGGTAATTAACAGCCAGTTTTCATTCCAGAACCTGAACCCGGCTGTAAGCTCACCGCTGATAACGCTTACCCTTCCTGAGCTGAGAAACGGCTCGGCATCAACATATCCGGCCGTAATGCCTTTGCCCGTTAAAGTATCGGCAAGCCCGCGCGCCTTTATGCTGCTGCTCATCATAATAACTGGCACTATGCCGTCATTTAGCCAGCCGCGCAAATCGCCCGCAAAAAGCTCTGTGTTGCGGTTATACGGTGCAACCGTGCGCACCGGCATATTAATCTGTGTAAAAGCGTTAAAATAATTATGCTGCAAGGCCGCAAGCGATACTGCTTTAGCATTGCCGCAGGCTTCCGTCAGCTCCTGTACCGTCCATAATTCGTCGGCATAAGCCTTATTTTCGTTATAAATTTTTTCCGCCAAATCCCACAAGCGCGATGGTTCATCCACAAAAAGCAGGGTTTTGGCACTTACATAATCAAAAACAGAGGCATTAAAACTTTCCTGTTCAGGTTCCTGCAAAGGTACAATTTTAATTTTTCCGAGATTTTCCACACTGCGCTGGTTTTCCAGGCTGAAACTGCGTATAGCGTCAACGGTATCGTCAAACCATTCTACGCGCAGGGGCAGTTTGCTGTTGATTGGAAAAATATCAAGAATATCGCCGCGCACACAAAACTGGCCGATTGCGTCTACCTGCTGCGTTCGTTCATAGCCAAATTCGGTGAATTTTGCAATAAGTTCCTGCTGGTCGGTTATGCTGCCGCAATTAATTTCTATGCCTTCCTGTGCCGCAGTTTTATCCGGCAGCTTCTGCAAAAGCGCTTCGGCGGTTACAAATACTATGCCGCGTTCCTCTCCGCGCAGAAAGCGCAGGGCAGCAACACGTTCCGCCTGTACCTCGCGGCTTTTGGCATCAGCCTGCACACGCGGCAAATCGGCAGGATACAGTTCATACATCGGCAGTTCCGGATAAAACCAGTTTAAGCTGCGGCGGTATTCGCGTATTTCATCGCGGCCGCTTACAAGAAACACCAAAGAGCCCTGTCCCGCAAAAATGCTGTCCAGAGCTGCAATAATAACCGTTTTTACCGGGCCGCTTACGCCGTTAAGGCTTACGCCGCCTTTTTTTAATGCTTCTGCCGTGCGCCGCACTTCATTTATGGCGGCAACATTATCAAGCAATAAATTTTTCATAACCAATCCTGTAAAATATTAAAATGAAACAGGGTTTCAGCGTTGAAGCCAAAACCCTGCCCATAAACCGAAATTAAAGTTTAACTGCAAAATCTTTGCGGTCAAAGCTGTGTACAGCGTCTACAAAACGTACCGTACCGGTTTTGTAGCGCATGGAAACAGTATGAGTACGCACGCCGCCGCCAAAATAACGCAGTCCGTTCAAAAGCTGGCATTCTGTAATGGCAGTTGCGGTAAACATGCAGTCATCACCTTTTACCATATCGTCAAGGGTTAAAACTTTATTTACATCGCCAATGCCCATATCAAGGCAGCGTTTTACCTGTGCTTCGTCTTCCGGGCACAAACGCGCCTGCATATCGCCGCCAAGGCATTTAATTGCTGCTGCTGCAAGTACGCCTTCCGGTGCGCCGCCGCGGCCGATATACATATGAACGCCGGTGCCTTCAATGCCGGCATTAACAATCGGGTTTACGTCGCCGTCGGTAATAAGGTGAATACGTGCGCCTGCGCTGCGGATTTCATCCATCAAGCCGTAATGGCGTTCACGGTCGAGCAGTACAACAGTTAAATCGCCAACTTTTCTGTCCAGTGCTTTGGCCACGCGTTCCAGGTTTTCCTTAACCGGAGCGTTGATGTCGATGCAGCCTTTGGCACGGGGGCCAACAGCAATTTTATCCATATACATGTCAGGAGCGTGAAGCAGGCATCCTTTAGGAGCAATGGCAATTACGGCAATAGCGCCCGGCTGCCCTTTGGCAACAAGGTTTGTGCCTTCAACAGGGTCAACGGCAATATCAACTTCCGGACCGCCCGCACCTACATGTTCACCAATGTAAAGCATCGGCGCCTCGTCCATTTCACCTTCACCAATTACAACCGTACCGCTGATATTAACAGTGTCAAACATTTTTCTCATAGCGTCAACGGCAAGCTGGTCAGCACCGTTTTTGTCGCCGCGGCCAACGCTGCGTCCGCAGGCAATGGCAGCTGCTTCCGTTACACGAACGAACTCCATGGATAATTCTCTGTTCATTCCTACCCCAACTCCTTTATTTTAATAATCACTTCATAACAATTATGCCACGTTAACGAAGTTTCTGCAAGAAAAACTATTTTTTATATGTTAAGAAAATTTAAGCACCAGCAATTTAAACAAAAATTGGAAGGGCAGCACCAATGCCGTGTAGATAAGCAAAAAGCTGAAAATCACCGTAGCCAGCGCACGCTTGAAATCAATAAGGTATACCGACTGCAAAGAACGCACCAAAAGATATACCATCCACAGCAGCCCTGCCAGAATTGCCGCCGCCAATACAAAAATGCCGGTAAAAGACATTTTTGTACTAAGCAAGGCTACCGGCGTAAGCATTAAAAACGGCAGCGTTGTATAGCCCAAAAGGCAAATAAGCCCGACAGCATCACCGGCCAAAGCCCCCATTGTGCACAAAATGCCGTGCAGCAAAAAGCCGTACATTAAAAGGCATACGCCCGTTATAACCAGTACAACGGCAATAATGCCAAAACGTACCGATAAGGGCTGTTCCAGAAAAAGCTGATTTGTAATCACGCCGCAGAACAAGCCGACGCTCATGGTAAAATACCACAGGCTGCGCCACAGGCATTTTTCCTTAACCAGCATTTCCATGCCGTCCCTGGTAGAAAACAATACATCAAAAGTTTTTCGCCTCATAAGGCATCACCTCTCAGCCTTGGGGACGGGTGCTGTTTTCATGTCTGCCGCTGCGCCGTTCAAAGCATTTTCAAGCTGGGATAAAATCAGCTCGCTCAAACGTGCTTCAAACAAAATCTGCCACGGTTTTGCCGTTTGTTTTTCCTTAATTTCGGGTATGCCGTTTACGCCTATTAATTTACCGGCAGCTTCCAGAGCATCATAATAATTGCCTATTTCATCAACAAGGCCCAGCTGCTGCGCCTGTTTGCCGGTATAAACCCTGCCGTCTGCCAGGGCATGCACGGCGGCAGTATCCATTTTGCGGCCGTTAGCCACAACGGCAATAAATTCATCATACAGCTGATTTACTATTCCCTGTAAAATTTCGCGTTCTTCCACGGTCATTTTCCTGTCGGGAGATAAAATATCTTTATGCGGGCCGCTTTTGATTTTGCCGGTATAAACACCGATTTTTTTATACAAATCTTCAACGTTCATATAAGGCATATACACGCCAATGCTGCCGGTAAGGGTAGAAGAATTGGCATAAATAACGTCGCTGTAAGAAGCAAGCCAATATGCCGCAGAAGCAGCCTGGTCGCCCATGGAAGTTACTATCGGCTTTTTGGTGGTTTCTTTAAACCGCTCCAGTTCGCGCCCAACTTCTTCCGCAGCAGTTACGCTGCCGCCCGGCGAATTTATATGCAGCACCAGCGCTTTAACACTGCTGTCTGCCGCAGCTTCACGGATTTCTTTCATCAGCTGGCCGCTGGTTGCAGCCTGCGTGCCGCCAAGCAGAGTCTGTTCAACGGAAGCCCCGTCAACAATCGGGCCGCTGATATTAATAACGGCAACCCTGTCGCCAACAGCTACTTTAGGCTCATTATTGTTGTTGCCGCCCAGCAGCGAAACAACAAACGACAAAACTGCAATCAGCAGAACAGCGCTTATAAAAATTTTTTTCAGCATATTTTCATCTCCTTATACGCAAAAAGCAGACCGTTAAACAGTCTGCTTTTTGGTTAATTTACCGGCTTTATTTTTGTTCCCTCAAAGCAGCGGCAATAAAATCTCTAAACAACGGATGCGGATGGGTCGGGCGGGATTTAAATTCCGGATGGAACTGAGCGCCCAAGAACCACGGATGAACCGTTTCCGGCAATTCAACTATTTCTACAAGACGGCCGTTAGGCAAAGTACCGCCAATGCGCATGCCGCCTTCCACAATTTTTTCTCTCAGGAAGTTATTTACTTCGTAGCGGTGACGGTGGCGTTCATAAATAAGTTCTTCGCCGTAAGCCTTCTGGGTAAGAGTACCGGCATAAACTTTGCAGGGATAAAGGCCAAGGCGCATGGTGCCGCCTTTTTCTTCAACGTCAACCTGGTCAGGCATCAGGTCAATAACAGGGAATTTGGTTTCGGCATCAAATTCACTGCTGTTGGCGCCTTCCATGCCGCAAACATTGCGTGCATATTCAATTACGGCGCACTGCATGCCAAGGCAGATGCCGAAGAACGGAATCTTGTTTTCCCTTGCATAACGAACAGCCATAATTTTGCCTTCAATGCCGCGGTTGCCGAAGCCGCCCGGAACGAGAATGCCGTCTACATCATGCAGCATTTCGTCAACATTGTTGTCTTCTTCCATTTTTTCGGAATTTACCCATTTAATTTCAATTTCGCTTTCGTTGGCAACGGCAGCGTGTTTCAAGGCTTCTGCAATGCTGATATATGCGTCGTGCAGTTCAACATACTTGCCTACAACGGCAATGGTTACTTTGCGGTCATAATGTTTCAGGATGCGCGCAACCATTTTATGCCATTCTTCCATATCTTTCGGCTTGTCTTCCATGTCCAGTTTTTTCAGTACAACGGTGTCAAGCCCCTGTTCTTCCATCAGCATCGGCACTTCATAAATGCTTTCTGCCGTAAGGTTTTGAATAACTGCTTCCGGGTCAACGTCGCAGAACATAGCCATTTTTTCGCACATATCTTTGGAAATCGGTCTTTCGCTGCGGCAAACAAGAATATCCGGCGAAATGCCGATGCTGCGCAGTTCTTTAACACTGTGCTGGGTCGGTTTGGTTTTAAGTTCACCGGCAGCGGCAATGTAAGGAACCAGAGTTACATGGATATACAAAACATCGTTTTTGCCGACTTCTTTTTTCACCTGGCGGATTGCTTCGAGGAACGGCAGGCTTTCAATATCGCCGACAGTACCGCCGATTTCGGTAATTACAAAATCAGCATTGTCATCACGCCCAACGCGGTAAACACGTTCTTTAATTTCGTTGGTAATGTGCGGAATTACCTGTACGGTACGGCCCAGATAATCGCCGCGGCGTTCTTTATTGATAACGGAAAGATAAATTTTGCCGGCAGTTACGTTAGAGCTTTTGGACAGGTTAATGTCGATAAAGCGTTCATAGTGCCCTAAATCAAGGTCTGTTTCGGCACCGTCATCGGTTACAAAAACCTCACCGTGCTGATAAGGGCTCATGGTGCCGGGGTCAACGTTGATGTAAGGGTCAAACTTTTGGATGGTAACTTTATAACCGCGGCTTTTCAGCAGTCTGCCGAGCGAAGCTGCCGTAATGCCTTTGCCAAGAGAGGAAACAACACCGCCGGTTACAAAAATATACTTAGTCATAATTATCCTCCAATCAGTAATTTATTTTAACTGCATTACATTCTTTCCGGTGCGGATACGCCTAAAATATTCAGCGCATGGCGCAATACATGCTGAGTTGCTTTAACAAGTTTAATGCGTGCCTGCTGCACTCCCGGGTCTACGCCAAGAATGCGGCACTGGTTATAGAAGGAATGGAACAAACCTGCCAGTTCATGTACATAATGGGCAACGCGGTGTACCGCGCGCTCTTTGGCTGCCGAGGCAATAAGTTCCGGATATTCGCCCAATTTTTTAATCAGTTCAATTTCTGCCGGGTCGGTCAGCAAAGTATAATCGGCTTCGGCCGTTTCTTCAATGCCTGCTTCCTTAAGCTGGCGGAAAATGCTGCAAATACGCGCATGTGCGTACTGAATATAGTAAACAGGGTTTTCGTTGGATTTTTCCGTTGCAAGCGTCAGGTCAAAATCCAGCTGGCTGTCAATGCTGCGCATTACAAAGAAGAATCTTGCCGCATCGGTGCCAACTTCTTCAATCAATTCATTTAAGGTAACGCTCTGGCCGGTACGTTTCGACATTTTTACAAGTTCGCCGTTGCGGTACAGGCTTACCATCTGCAAAATCAAAACCTCAAGCTGCTCGGGGTTATAGCCAAGCGCACCGACAGCGGCTTTCATGCGGGCAATGTAGCCATGGTGGTCAGCGCCCCACAGGTTAATAACACGGTCAAAGCCGCGTTCAAATTTATTGCGGTGGTAGGCAATATCTGCCGCAAAATAAGTGGGCACGCCATTGTCGCGGATAACAACGCGGTCCTTATCGTCGCCGTATTCGGTAGCTTTCAGCCACAGCGCGCCGTCTTTTTCATACATATAGCCGCGTTCGGCAAGGTAATCACAGGCTTCCTTAATTTTGTTGCCGTCGTGCAGGGTCTGTTCGCTGAACCATACATCATAAGTAACATTAAACGCTTCCAAATCTTCTTTCAGCGCTGCAAGCTTTTCTTTTAACGCAATGGTGCGGAATTCTTCAATGCGCTGTTCTTCTTCCATTTTTAAAAACTTGTCGCCGTAAATACGTTTAATGCGTTCTGCCGTATCTATAATGTCATGACCGTGATAGCCGTTTTCCGGAAATTCCACATCAATGCCGAAAGCTTCGAGATAGCGGGCATTAACGGATGCTGCCAGATTGTTAATCTGGTTTCCGGCGTCATTAATGTAATATTCGCGGGTAACATTGTAGCCGGCTGCTTTCATTAAATTTGCAAGCGAGCTGCCAACTGCTGCTCCGCGCCCATGGCCTACATGCAGCGGGCCGGTAGGATTGGCGCTTACATATTCAATCTGAATTTTTTCATCTGTCGGCGCTTTTAAATTGCCGTAATTTTCACCGGCTTTTACAATGTTTGCAAACAAATCGCTCAGCCAGTTATTTTTCAAGTAAAAATTAATAAATCCCGGGCCTGCAATTTCTGCTTTTTCAACATAAGCGCAATCTAAATTATCTATTACAGCCTGTGCTATAATTCTCGGGCTGCATTTTAAACTTCTTGCGGACTGCATGGCAAAATTAGTTGCAAAATCGCCGAATTCTTTTTGAGGCGGTACTTCCAAAAGTACGTCAGGCAGTTCGCCTTCTTTTACAACTCCCTTTTCAATAGCGCTTAACGCCGCTTTTTTTATGGCATCTGCCAAAATTTCCTTAATGTCCATGCGCATCCTCCTCAATAGTTATCTTTATTTTCATTTCGCTCTGTTCCTGCCCGGCAATTTCCAGCATATATTCAAGTTCAATGTTCCAAATACCGTTGCGGCAGTAAACATACAAATATTCTGTGTTTGTTTTTAAACCGAATGTTATATACGGGGTTTTATAAACGCTTATACACTCCAGCCCCTGGGCAAATTCCTGGCGCGATTCCACCGTGCCGCTGCGGATAATTACCACATTATCATAATTCCATTTTATAGTGGTTTTCGTACCCTGCATGCCAACGGCTTCGGTTTCATCATAAAAAACGTAAAACTTTCCGTTTTTTTCTGCCATCCGCCCAAAGGAAACCGTTTCTATGGCAGCTTTTTCGTTATTGTTTTTTTCATAACTTTTAACATGAATTCTGACTTTTTTCATTTCCATAAAAAGCACTCCAAAAATGACCGGAGCCTGCTTCACTTTCAGGTATCTTCACTACTGCAAAACGAAGCAAGCTCTGCAAAAATTTATCACGGTCCAAAAACTGCCAAAACTTCTTAAATATTATATCTCACCGTCACGGTACAGTCAACCGCATATAATTTTACAATCAACGATTTTGCTTGCTTTAATGCAATAAAGAAGTGTATAATTAATATATTATTTACATAAACCATACATGGGGAGGAATTTTAATGCAACAGGATTTAGGCAGTATTCTGGCCTATGCACTTTATTTTATTGTGCTGTTTGCCATCGGGCTTTACCATATGAAGGATACAGGCGATATGCAGAGCTATATGCTCGGCGGGCGTAAAATCGGCCCGTGGGTTTCGGCGATGAGCGCGGAAGCCTCTGATATGAGCGGCTGGATGCTGATGGGCCTGCCGGGTTATGCTTATGTTGCAGGCGTAAGCGCTTTCTGGATTGCTGTCGGGCTTGCGCTCGGTACATGGCTGAACTGGCGTTTTGTTGCGCAGCGACTGCGTATTTACACAAAAATCGCCAACGATTCCATTACGCTGCCGGACTTTTTTGAAAACCGTTTTAACGATACCAGCAAAATTCTGCGTATTGTATCCGCCGTTTTCATTTTTATTTTCTTTTTAATTTATACCGCGTCCGGTTTCGTTGCGGGCGGCCGCCTTTTCACCACCGTTTTTGATATTTCCTACGTTTCTTCGCTGCTTATTACAGCGGGTATTGTAATTTTCTACACCTTTACAGGCGGTTACCTTGCGGTTTGCCGTACCGACTTTTTCCAGGGCACGCTGATGTTTTTTGCAATTATCGTAGTGCCTGTTACAGGTATCATGGTTGCCGGCGGGCCTGCCGAAACAATCAGTTCCCTGCATGCATTAAACCCTAACTATTTTAATATGTTTACCGATGCTACCGGCCTTACGCTCAGCTTTACCGCCATTGCTTCACTTATCGGCTGGGGCCTCGGCTACTTCGGCCAGCCGCATATTCTCGTACGTTTTATGAGCATCACCTCTGCCAAAGAAATTCCGCAGGCAACACGCATTGCCATGGTTTGGGTAATTTTCTCCCTGTTCTTTGCCGTTGCTTCCGGCCTCGTGGGCCGCGTTGTTTTAGGCGATGCACTTACCGGCGTTAATGCCGAAACCGTATTTATGGTTCTTAATGAACAGTTCTTCAACTCTTTTATGGCTGCAATCATTATATCGGCCATTTTAGGCGCAATTATGAGTACATCTTCCGGCCAGCTTCTGGTTACGGCATCTGCAATTTCCACAGACTTTTATCAGGCACTGCTGCGCAAAAACGCCAGCCAGAAAGAACTGGTGCTTGTCAGCAGAATCGCCGTTATTCTTGTTTCGGCCTGCTCTCTGGCACTTGCCTATAACCCTAACAACTATATACTCGACCTTGTTGCATACGCCTGGGCAGGGTTCGGCGCTTCCTTCGGCCCGCTGATGCTGTTCAGCCTGTTCTGGAAACGCACCACGCTTAAAGGCGCGGTTGCCGGCGTATTCTTTGGCGGCAGCACCGTACTTTTATGGAAGGAATGTTTTGCATATACCGGGTTGTACGAAATTATCCCGGGCTTTGCGGTTTCCTGCCTGGCAATCTTTATTGTAAGCCTGCTTGATAAACAGCCTTCTGCTTCCATTATTAAAGATTTTGAAGCAACAGAACAGCATATCAACGATTTATAATTAAAAATTAATGAAGCCTGTACACAAAAATGTACAGGCTTTTTCTTTTACCAATTTTACAAGCTCATTCCAAGTTCAAATGCTTTCTGAGGATATTCTGTTTTGGCTACAGCTTCGCGTGTCGGGCAGCCCGGTGCAAGCACCCTGCCCCTGTCCTGCCAGTGCATATACCCTGCCAGCGTTTCATAATGTTTAGCAATGCTGCGCATTGTTAAAGGCGTATTGCTTCCGCCCGCAGCCAATAGCACCGACTGTTTGCCGTTTATATCGTATGTGCGCGAATAAAATCTGTCGATAACCGTTTTAAGCTGCGCCGTAAGCGCAAAATAATAAACCGGGCTTACCAAAGCTATAACATCGGCTTCCATAAATTTTTGAATGGCTTCCGTTTCTATATCATCTTTATGCACGCAAGGCCCGCTCATACCGCAGGCATCACTGCCAAGGCACGGATGGATGTTTCTAAAAGCCGCATCAAAGCGGTAAACTTCGTGTCCTTTGTCGCGCGCACCTTCTATAAATCTGTCTGCAAGCAAGGCAGTTGTGCCATTTTTATGAGGGCTGCCTGTTAAAACCGCTATTTTCATATTCATTCCCCCGCTTTCAAACTCAAATACTCATACCAAGGCGTTCGGCCTGTTCCGGGAACTCTGTTCCTTCAATCATTCTTCTTGTGCCGCTGCCCAAAGCCAAAACCTTGCCCATATCCTGCCAGTGCATAAACTCTACCAGCGAATCATAATGGGCAACAAGCGCGTCAAAAGTCCAGCCGGCACTGTTCCATGCGGTAGCCATTAAAATGCTCTTTTTGCCATCAAAACTGCGCAGCCTGCCGTGCATACGGTCGATGACAGTTTTCAGCTGTGCCGACATATCATAGTAATACAGCGGCGTTACCAGCACAATCATATCCGAGTCCAACAGTTCCGGCATCAGTTCACGTTCGATATCGTCTTTAAATACGCAAGGCCCGTTCATGCCGCAGGCATTGCAGCCGGTGCAGGCATGAATATTCTTAAAAGCAGCGTTAAAGCGAAAAACTTTATGCCCGTTCTTTTCTGCGCCGGCAATAAATTTATCGGCTAAAAGCGCCGATGTGCCTGCTTTGTGAGGGCTGCCGGTAATTACTATTATTTTCATCTTGCTATTTTCCTTACCGGAAGCCGTTTCTGCGGCGGATGTTATATTCTGCCCGCTTTGCATATTAAGCCCACAGCCGCTTAAATACAAAGTAATCAATCCTGAACAGCTTATTTTTAAAAATTCTCTGCGGTTCATAAGTCCCCCTCCTGTTCTGAATATCTTTACTATCATTATATTAAAGCCGTTTTGGTGCGTCTAATGCTTATTTTTTCTGTTCAGCCATGCCTTCAGGTAATAAAAAATCCTGCGGCCGCCAAACATCTAACCACAGGATTTTATCATGCCTTATCCGTATATAGTTCATAAAATTTAAGTATTGGCATTTTTGCCGCTGCTGTTTTACAATTTTAAACAGAGGTTTTAAGTTAAAATATTTTTTGTATTAAAAACATATAGGCCACTGTTCCGCCAACAATGCTTATAAGCATGCTGCGGCGCCAAAAATGCAGCGCTAAAGTAATTGCTGCGCAAATAAATTCCGGCAGGCCGTGCCATGCATTAAACGGAGCGTCTTTTAAGCTGTAAACCACAAGCATGCCCGTAACGGCAAACGGCAAAACCTTGCCTAAATAATTAACAAAATCGGGTATCGGGCGCCCGCCGCCAAAAATAATAAAGGGCAAAAAGCGGGTCAGTACGGTTGCCAAAATAATAGCGGCAATCATTATTATGCTCTGCCCAACAGTCATTGTCATCGCTGTGCCCTCCTTTTAATAACGGCAAAAACAAGCAGCATCATAAGCATGGCTGGTATCATAAAATTTTCCGTGCCAAAAATAAACAGGCACAATACCGAAGCGGCAAGGCCTGTTAACGCAGCACCGTGCGCGTCTACATTAAGCCACTGTTCGGCAAAAATAACCAAAAACAACGCCGGCAGCACAAACTCGATACCTTCGGACGGAAAATTAATGGCGCTGCCTACAACGGCACCCAAGGTTGCTCCCGCAACCCAGTAAAAATGGTTCAGCATCGTTACAAAAAGCATAAACCAGGAACGGTCAACGCCATCGGGCACTTTGGTCATGCTGTTTATGGCAAAGCTTTCATCACACATGCCAAAAATAAGATACAGCTTTTTCCACCCCGGCACATTATATGGCTTGAGCATGGAAACAGCATAAAACAAATGCCTTGCATTAAGCATAAATGCCGCCAAAAATGCACTTACCGGTTCAAAACTGCCAAGCAGCATCGTTACCGAAACGAACTCAACTGAACCTGCGAAAATAAGCAGGCTCATAAAAAATGGATATAACGGTGAAAAGCCCTTGCTCACCATTAAAAAGCCGTACGATGCCCCTAAAAAAATAAAACTTGCACCAATCGGCACAGTATATGGAAAAGCTGTTTTAAATGCTTTTATTTTAACGCTGTCCAAAGTAACACTCCCATAAAATTGCATATTTCAGCAAAAATTGCCGCTTAACCGGCGTTAAAAATGTTATAATATTTTAAGAAAAGGTTTATTTATAATAAAGCCGTTATGTTATTATTCTAATCAACCTGCAGTTTTGTGTCAAGTATAAATAACAATAGTTCGTTTTATCTTACGGTTGTAAACAATAATAAATTTTCAAATACTGTAAAATTAATAAGGAGGTTTTTACCATGACTACCACAAAACCTGTTCCCGGCACCGGCGGCGACCATTACATTCCTTATTCCGAACGCAGCGGCGCTGAATCAATTGTTTATTTTACCAGAGATTTATCTGCCGAAGGCCTGCTGAAAATTTTTAAACGCATCAGCGCAAATCTTACCGGCAAAACGGCAATTAAGCTACATACCGGCGAACCGCACGGGCCTAACATTATTCCGCGCCCGTGGGTTAAAAACTTAATTGAAAAGGCTTTGCCTGAAGCCGCAATAGTTGAAACCAATGCCTATTATGCAGGCGGGCGTGATACCACCGAAAAACACCGCAGCACTATTGCCCTTAACGGCTGGAATTTTTGCCCGGTTGATATTATGGACGAAAACGGTACTGCAGTTTTGCCTGTTAAAAATGGCAAATGGTTTACCGAAATGCATGTTGGCAAAAACTTGCTGAATTACGATTCACTGTTTGTTTTAACACATTTTAAAGGGCATGTTCAGGGCGGTTTTGGCGGCAGCGATAAAAATATCGGCATTGGCTGCGCCGACGGACGTATCGGCAAAGCCATGATTCATACCACACCGGGTTCCACCAACCAATGGGATATTGCCAAAGAAGAATTTATGGAAAGAATGACTGAATCTTCCAAAGCCGTAGTTGACCATTTCGGCAAAAATATTGCTTTCGTTAATGTAATGCGCAATATGTCTGTTTCTTGCGACTGTGAAGGAACAGCAGCAGAACCTGTTGTAACGCCTAACGTCGGCATACTTGCATCGCTTGATATTTTAGCCATTGACCAGGCAAGCGTGGACCTAATTTACGCCATGAAAGAAACTGACCGCAAAGCGCTGGTAACGCGTATGGAAACACGCCACGGCCTGCGCCAGCTTACTTATATGAAAGAACTTGGCATGGGCAACGATAAGTATAAACTGATTGACATTGACAACGGCGACAAAGAAATTACACTTGAAGAAGCCGTAAAGGATGTTGTGCCTTTTAAAGCCGAATAATTAAAGTGATTGACTCGAAATTAAATGTACAAACCCCTTCAAAAAATTTTGAAGGGGTTTTGCTTGCCTAAAGCGCGGTTTAACTTGTTATAATTTAGTAAATAAAGATTTATTAAATTAAGCAGCAGTTGAAAGGATGAAGAAAATGGAAAAATATCAGTTTGGTTTTGGCTGCATGCGCCTTCCGCTTTTAAATGCAGATGACGTTACTTCTTTTGATTTTGCAAAAACAGAACAGCTTTTCGACGCATATTTAAATTTTGGTTTTACCTATTTTGATACCGCCTATACCTATCACGGTTACCAGTGCGAAAAAGCCGTCCGCAAAGCGCTGGTTGAGCGGCATCCGCGCAGCGCCTTTGAACTTGCCACAAAAATGCCGCTGCGTGATTTTAAAGATACGGCAGATTTGGAAACAATTTTTAACGAACAACGTACAAACTGCGGTGTTGATTACTTTGATTACTACCTTTTGCATAACATGGGCACCAATGTATATGAAAAATTCCGCAAATACGGAACGTTTGATTTTATTGCCGCCAAAAAAGCGGAAGGAAAAATAAAACACGCCGGTATGTCCTTCCACGATACGCCGGAACTTTTTGACGAAATCCTCTCCCAGTATGCCGACAAGCTGGATTTTGTACAGCTGCAGATTAACTATCTTGACTGGGAACAGCCCAATGTACAGTCGCGCCGCTGCCTGGAAGTTGCCAGCAAATACCATAAGCCTGTTTTTGTTATGGAACCCTGCAAAGGCGGCACATTAACCAACCTGCCGGAAGAAGCGCTGCAAATTTTAAAAGATTATGACCCGCAGGCAACTCCTGCTTCGCTGGCCTTCCGTTTTGCCGCCAGCCAGCCCGGCGTAGTGCGCGTACTTTCCGGCATGAACAGCATGGAGCAGGTTAAAGAAAACACAGCACTTTTTAAAAATTTTAAACCCATTACGGAAGAAGAACTAAAGATTATTGCCCAAATATGTGAAGTTATTGAACGCAATACACCTATTCGCTGCACCGGCTGCGCTTACTGTACGCACGGCTGCCCCAAAAACATTGCCATTCCGCAGTATTTTGCGCTTTATAACAGCATTGCCACGCTTACCGGCAGTTTTTCAAGCCACGGCGGCTACTACAACAACATCAGTTTAAAATACGGCAAAGCAAGCGACTGCATAGGCTGCAAACAGTGTGAACGCGCCTGCCCCCAGCACCTGCCCATCACTAAATACCTCAAAGACGTTGCCGCAAAATTTGAAAACAGCAACGCTTACCCGCAAAGAAAATAAACGGTAAATAAACTTTAGGCACAGCTATAATGAACGGCTGTGCCTTTTGCGTATTTATATAAAAAGTGATAATTAAATAACGCTTTTATAAAATTTTCATTCTAAATTAACAATTTCTTTAAATAACTTTACTTTAGCACAAAAAAGGGATAATATAGAATTACTTATTTTATTATTTCATTTATTAATAAATAAAGGAGTGATATCTATGGTAGACTTGAGAAGTGATACACTTACTTTGCCTGACAGAGCAATGCTTGAAACTATTTTGACAGCTAAACTTGGCGATGATGGGCGTGTAGGAGAAACCGGACGTGGAGAAGATCCTACTGTTAATGCCTTAGAAGATCTTGCTGCAAAATTAACAGGCAAAGAAGCTGCACTTTTATTTCCAACTGGTACTATGGGTAATTCTTGCGGCGTTTTATCTTGGGTTAAAAGTGGTGCTAAAGTTTTAGTACATGAACAACAACATTTACTTTTAACCGAAAAATTTTTATTCGATAATGCTTTTTGCAGAATGCAACCGATTAAATACAAATTTACAGAAAACAATATCCCAGATCTAAAAAATATAGAAGATTTATTAATTTCAAGTCAGGCTAAACTCATTTGCCTTGAAAATACCCATAATTTTTCAGGTGGTTATGTTATTCCTGTAGAAGAAATGAAAAAGATTTACTTACTTGCAGAACGTTACGGTGCCCATATTCACATGGACGGAGCACGCCTTTTTCATGCTGCTGCCGCATTAAATGTACCCGTTAAAGAAATTACTCAATATACAGATACAGTAATGTTCTGTATTTCCAAAGGTCTTGGTGCACCAGTTGGTTCATTATTATGCGGCTCTAAAGAACAAATCACTAAAGCCAGAAATATACGTAAAATTTTTGGCGGTGGTATGCGTCAAGCAGGAATTATTGCAGCATGCGGAATTTATGCTCTTAAACATAATGTATTGAGATTAAAAGAAGATATTGAAAATGCAAAATTAACAGCTTCTATAATGCGAGGTAAACTTAAAAATTTAGTTTTACAAGAAAAAGTAGAAAGTAATATTGTTGTATTAGACTTAAGCAAAACTAATCTTACCCCATCTGAATTTTGTAATATTGCAGAATCAAAAGGGCTTTTAATCCGTCCCGTGCTTTCACATTGCGTACGTTTAGTATTTTTTAAAGGAAATACTTCAAAAGATGCTGAATTAGCAGCCAAAATAATTTTAGATATTGACAATGATTTATAATTAAGAGGTGATTTTTATGACAATTGCCGGTAAAAAAATTGGCTTAACCACACAAATATTCGTAGCTATGATTTTAGGCTCAATATTTGGACTTGTATTTAGTGAGCTTGCTCAAGATTTAGAATTTATTGGAACTATATGGCTTAACTGTATTAAAATGATTGTTGTTCCTATGGTTCTTTTCACGATAATTACAGGTATCGTTTCTCAAGATGATATAAAATCATTAGGACGCATTACATTTAGAATTATTATCTACTATATTCTAACTACAATTATAGCAAGTTTAATAGGACTTGCTGTCTCACATTTTCTTAATCCTGGTGCTTTTGCAAATTTTACTGGTCTCGAAAGCAAAGAAATTACAGCTGCAACAGCTGATTTTAGTATTTCCAAATTCTTTACTGACATGTTTTCTTCCAATATGTTTAAAACATTTCAGAGCGGTAATATTATTCAAACATTAATTATCGCTATCATGCTTGCTATTGCTATTATGCGCATTACAGATGAAAAAACAAAGAAAACATTAATCAACGGTTTCAATGCTGTTAATGCTATGGTATTTTCACTTATTAAAATGATTATGGAAGCATCCCCTATAGGTGTATTTTTCTTAATGGGAAGTTCATTTGGCGAGTATGGTATAGATATATTTACTGGCATGGCATCTTTACTTGGAACTTATTATATTGCCTGCCTTATCCAAGCCATTGTAATTTATGGCGGATTACTATGGATATCTGTTGGTATCAGTCCATACAGATTTTTAAAAGATACTGCCGAACTTTGGATCTATACAATTACAACTTGCAGCAGTGTAGCAGCAATTCCTATTACAATTAAAGTAGCAAAAGAAAAATTCAACGTTCCTGACAGTATATCAGCCTATACTACATCTCTCGGAACTCAAATGAATTCTGATGGCAGTGTTATTCTTTATGCATGTGTATTATCTTTTATCGCTCAAGTAACAGGAACAACTTTCGATCTTAGTACAATGTTACAAATAATTTTGCTTTCAGCTATTATTTCTAATGGCGGTGGCGGTATTCCCGGCAGTGGCATAGTTAAACTGTTTATTATGGTTGAAGCATTTGGATTACCTACAGAAATTGTTGGTATAATTGCTGCTTTCTACCATGTATTCGACCTAGGTACTACTACTAATAACTGTCTTGGTGATTTAGCTGGTACAATTTTCGTTTCTAAACTTGAAGAAAAAGCTAAAAAGATTTAAATTTATCACTTTAATACAATTCAAACTTTAAATAAAAACTCCTGTAACAAATTGTTACAGGAGTTTTTATTTAATTATTATTTTAAAATAGAAATAACAAAAAATACGGCTAAAAGAATCTACTTCTAAAAGCCGTATATATTCTCTGGCGGAGAGGGTGGGATTCGAACCCACGGTACGTTGCCGTACAATTGATTTCGAGTCAATCACCTTCGACCACTCGGACACCTCTCCGTATTTAATTAGCCCGGCTGTAAATTTTATTTAAAGCCAGCTATATTATTATACTATTAATTTTACTTTTTGCCAAGTGGCATAATTATTTTTGTTTCTGCTGCTTGTTTTCCTCACGGCGCTTTTTAAAAAAATCCTTTAATACAGCGGCACATTCTTCTTCGCAAATACCGCTTGTAACTTCTACGGCATGGTTAAGGTTAGTATTGCTTACAATGTTAAAAATAGATTCCGCAGCGCCTGCTTTAAAATCCGGGCATCCGTAAACAAGCCTTTTCAGGCGGCTGTTTACAATAGCTCCCGCGCACATCGGGCACGGCTCCAGCGTTACATAAAGCGTTGCGTCATTTAAACGCCAACGTTCCAAAACAGCACAGGCTTCAATAATGGTAATCATTTCGGCATGGGCCGTTGCGTCATGCCAGGTTTCGCGCATATTATGCGCTGCCGATATAATTTCACCGTTTGCAACAAGCACCGCGCCAATAGGTATTTCTCCGCGTTCTGCGGCTTTTTTTGCTTCTTCTATGGCAAGCTGCATATAATATTCGTCAGTTTTGGCCTGCATTTTCAAGTTCCTCCTGTGCCTGCATTAATTCTTCCCAGCGCTGCATTAACCGGTCAATTTCTGCCTGCATGGCTTCATGTTCGGCTGCAATGTGTTTGCTGTGTTCCAAATCCACGTGGTTAGCAGGGTCTGCCATTTGTTTTTCAAGCACACCCAGCATTGCTTCCTGCTCGCGTATGCTGAGTTCTACCTTTTGCAGCTGTTTGGCAAGTTCTTCGGGGCTGTAACGGCGCTGCACCTTTGCCTTTTTGCCCTGTGCCGGTGCAGGTTTCTGTTCTTCTTTTACTGTTTGTACAGCAGCTTTTTTTACCGGTTCTGCCGGAACAGGTTCCGCAGCTTTACGTTTTTCCTTTTCTGCAAGGTAATATTCATAATCGCCTTTGTAATCCTGTAAGGTATGGTTTTCAATTTCCCAGATGCGCCCGGCAATTTCACCGATAAAGTAACGGTCATGGCTTACAACCAGAAGCGTACCGTCAAAGGCCTCCAGCGCAGCTTCCAGAGTTTCACGCGCCAAAATATCCAGATGGTTGGTAGGTTCGTCCAAAATTAAAAAATTAGCTCCGTCAAGCACCAGTTTTAACAGCACCAGCCTTGCCTTTTGCCCGCCGGACAGCGTTCCTATTTCTTTAAAAACATCATCGCCATGAAACAGCATACCGCCCAGCAAAGAGCGTGCATATCCGTCATCCATGCCATATTCCGTTAAGAAATTATCAAGCACGGTTTGTTTTTCGTCAAGCCTTTCATAACTTTGCGAAAAATAACCGACTTTAACACGGTTGCCTGTTTGTGCTTTGCCTTTTAGCGGCGCTATTTCGCCAAGCACGGTTTTTAAAAGCGTTGATTTACCGCTGCCGTTAGGCCCTATTAAAGCTGCTTTTTCACCGCGGCGCAGCACAAGGCTGATATCTTTTACAAGCACATTATCCCTGTAGCCCACCGTTAAACCATCCAAAATCAGCACGCGCTCGGCCGATTCCGGAGCAGTCGGCAGTTTAAGCTCAAATTCTTCGTTATGCACCGGCGCTTCCATGCGTTCCAGCCTGTCAAGCTGCGACTGGCGCCCGCGTGCCATTTTGCTTTTTATGCCAGCCTTAAAACGGCGGATGTAGGCTTCCGTTCTGGCAATATAATCCTGCTGGGCAGCATAGGCAGCTTCCAGCGTCGCCGTCTGTATTTCTTTCTGCGCCATGTATTTGGTGTAATTGCCTTTAAATGACTGCAGATGCCCGCCTTCCATTTCCAAAATGCGGGTAGCGACATTATCCAAAAACTTTCTGTCATGGCTGACGATTAAAAGACCGCCCTTAAAATCCTGCAAATATTTTTCCAGCCATTCCGTCATTCGGATATCCAGATGGTTGGTCGGTTCGTCCAGAATCAGAAAATCCGGGCTTTTTACCAGCGCCGCAGCCAAAAGAATACGTGTTTTCTGCCCGCCGGAAAAATTCTGCGCCGGTTTATCCCATACTTCTTCAGTAAAGCCAAGGCCGTTTAAAACTATTTTAATGCGTGTTTCGTAATTATAACCATCTATATATTCATAACGGCGCGTTACTGACGCATATTCATCGAGAACTTTATCAAGTTCTTCGCCCGGTTTTAAATCTGCGGCCTGTGCTTCCAGCTTTTGCAGGCGGCTACGCATTTCAGGAATTTCAGGGCAGGAATTCATCATAAACTGCCACAGGCTGCCGCTGCCGATATTGCCGAAGCCCTGCTCCACGTAACCGACGCGCGTGCCTGCTTCAAAGCGTACGCTGCCGCTGTCGCTGTATCCATTTTGCAGCAGGCAGTGCAAAAGTGTAGATTTGCCACTGCCGTTAACACCGACAAGCCCGATTTTTTCACCTTTATCTATCATAAAGCTGACGTTTTTAAAAATTGTTTTTACGCCGAAGCTTTTTGCCAAATTATCAACAACAAGCTGCATAATACATCCTCTGTTTCCTTGTGTTCTCGAATTGCTATTATATCAAAAATTTACCTGCCTGCAAAGCAAAAAATAACACAAGCACCGTAAGATGCCTGTGTTATTGCAGGTAATTTTATTTTAACCGTTATAGCCGTACGGATGGCTTTGATGCCATTTCCATGCCGATTTGATAATTTCTTCAACCGTGCTGTGCTGCGGCTGCCAGCCAAGCTCTGCTTTTATTTTGGCAGAACTTGCCACCAGAACGGCAGGGTCGCCGCTGCGGCGCGCTTCTTCAGTTACGGTAAAATCAACGCCGGTTACTTTTTTGGCAGTTTCAATAATCTCACGTACGCTGAAGCCTTCTTCGCTGCCAAGATTGTAAATTCTGCTTCCGCCGCCGTTTACCAGATGTTTAAGCGCCAATACATGGGCGGTAGCCAAATCTTCCACATGAATGTAATCGCGCAGGCAGGTTCCGTCCGGAGTCGGATAATCCGTGCCAAAAATTGCTACTTTATCGCGCACACCCTGGGCAGTTTTTAAAATCAGCGGAATTAAGTGTGTTTCCGGATGATGGTCTTCGCCGATATCCGCCGTAAGCGATGCACCGGCAGCATTAAAATAACGCAGTGCAACGTAGCGCATATCATACGCCATGGCATAATCTTTCAGCATGCCTTCAATAACAAGTTTTGTTCGCCCGTAAACATTGGTAGGCTGAGTCGGAAAATCTTCGCAAATCGGCGTTTTTTCCGGTTCGCCGTACACCGCCGCCGTTGAAGAAAATACAATATAATCTACACCGGCTTCTTTCATGGCCTGCAATAAATGCAGCGAGCCTTCCACGTTGTTTACATAATATTTCGCCGGGTCGCTCATGCTTTCGCCAACAAGGCTGCTTGCCGCAAAATGAATAACGGCGTCAATTTCAAACTGCGCCATAATATGCTTTAAAAACTGCACATCACGGATATCGCCTTCCACAAGCTGTACGTCATCGCTTACGGCTTCCGGATGCCCGGTAGAAAAATTATCATATACAATGGGAGTAAAACCCTGTTCCTTTTTCAGTACATTAACAACATGCGAGCCGATATAACCGGCGCCGCCTGTAACCAAAACATTCATGCCGTTACTCCTTGTTTACATCAACAATATGTTTTAAATACTCCAGCAGCTTGCCGCGCATTTCCGGGCGTTTAAGAGCATATTCAACAGTTGCTTCAATAAAGCCCTGTTTGTCGCCCACATCATAACGGCGGCCCTCAAAATTATAAGCATACATCGGCTGCTGTTTTGCCAAAACGCGCAGTGCATCCGTCAGCTGAATTTCGTTGCCGCGTCCGGGAGGCGTATTTTCCAGAATATCAAAAATTTCCGGAGTAATAATGTAACGCCCCAAAACCGCCAGGCGGGAAGGCGCTTCTTCCTGCGCAGGTTTTTCTACCATATCTTTTACGGTATAAGTGCGTGCTTCTTCCGTCGGCGCACCGTCAATAATGCCGTAGCTGGATACTTTTTCCGGCGCAACTTCCTGTACGCCCAAAACGCTGAAGCCGCGGCGGTCATATACATCTATAAGCTGTTTTAAAGCAGGTTTTTCGCTGTCAACAACATCGTCACCCAAAAGCACCGCAAACGGCTCGTCGCCGATAAAACGGCGTGCGCATAAAATAGCGTGGCCAAGTCCGCGCGGCTCTTTCTGGCGGATATAATGCAGATTAATTTCCGAAATACGGCGCACCATTTCCAGCTGTTCAAACTTGCCGGAAGCTTCAAGGCTCATTTCCAGTTCCATATTGCGGTCAAAATGGTCCTCAATGGCGCGTTTGCTCTTGCCGCTGATGATAATAATATCTTCAATGCCGGAAGCCAGTGCTTCTTCGATAATATACTGAATAGTCGGCTTATCAACTATCGGCAGCATTTCTTTCGGCGTGGCTTTGGTTGCCGGCAAAAAGCGTGTGCCAAGCCCGGCTGCCGGTATTACTGCCCTGCGTACAGGTTTAATTGTTGTCATTTTATTCGCTCCTTATGCTTCTTCACCGCCGATAACGGCCAGAATTTCTTCGGTTTTTTCTTTCAAAAGTGCTTTGTCGCCGCGTGTTTCCACATTTAAGCGCATTACCGGTTCCGTGTTGGAAACCCTTACGTTAAAGCGCCAGCTGTCATATTCAATGCTGAGCCCGTCCAGTTTGTCAATTTTGCCGTCGCCATATTTTTCTTCAATGGCAGCCAGTACAGCTTTGCTGTTTTCAACCTTGCGGTTAATTTCACCGCTGCACGGGAATTTTTCCATTCTCTCGCCGACAAGCTCCGAAAGTTTTTTGCCTCCGCAGCACATCAGTTCCGTTACCAGAAGCCACGGCAGCATACCGCTGTCGCAGTACGAAAAATCACGGAAATAATGATGGGCGCTCATTTCGCCGCCGTACACAACATCATTTAAACGCATGCACTCTTTCATAAAAGCATGCCCGCTCTTGCAGCGCACAGGCACGCCGCCTTTTTCGGCAATAATTTCTTCCGTGCTCCATGTCAGCCGCGGGTCATACATAATTTTGCTGCCCGGCAGTTTCTTTAAAAAGGCCGCCGCCAAAAGGCCTACAATGTAATAGCCTTCTATAAATTCGCCCTTTTCGTCAAAAAAGAAGCAGCGGTCAAAGTCGCCGTCCCATGCGATGCCAATGTCTGCTTTTTCTGCCACTACCTTATCGGCAGTAACGGCACGGTTATGCTCTAAAAGCGGGTTTGGTACGCCGTTGGGGAAACTTCCGTCCGGAGTTTCGTTTATTTTTATAAATTCAAACGGCAGATGTTCCGCCAGTCTGGCAAGCACCGGGCCTGCGCCGCCGTTGCCGGGGTTGGCCACAATCTTTAACGGCTTAAGATTTTTTACATCAATATAGCTTAAAAGATGCTCAATATAATCGGGCATAATGTCTTTTTTTATCAGTTTGCCGCGTTCTTTGCCTGCAACAACAACATGGGGGAATTCTCCTTCTTCCGTTGCCATTCTTCCAATATCCATCAAACCGGTATCGGAAGAAACAGGCCTTGCGCCGCTGCGCACCAGTTTCATGCCGTTGTAATCGGCCGGGTTATGGCTGGCAGTTACCATAATGCCGCCATCGGTATTTAAATGCGCCGTAGCGTAATAAACCATCTCCGTACCGCACTCGCCGATATCATAAACGGTACAGCCGCCGTCACGCAGGCCATCTGCAACGGCATTCGCAAGCTCCGGCCCTGTCAGGCGGATGTCATGCCCAACAACGGCGGTTTCCGCAGCAAACATGGCTGCAAAAACACGGCCAACCCTGTAAGCCAGTTCGGCATTTACCTCACCCGGAACAATACCGCGTATATCATATGCTTTAAAAGCTTTTTTACTAAGTTCCATTTTATCTCTCCCCGTCAGCATATTTTCACGATTTATATATTTTCTATTTTTAAAACAAAAATCCTGCCTGTTGCAGCAGGATTTTATTAAATTGCATAACCGTATTTGCTTAAAACATTTTCCGCAGCCGGGCCTAAAAACCAGCGTATTAACGAAAAGAACGCCTGGCAGTTGCCGTTATCGTCCGGCAGCAGGAAACTTTCTGCAAGCACATTTAAAAATTCTTCCATATCTTCGCCTGCCGCAAGGGCATTTTCTATTTCGTCTTCCAGCATCATTACGGCTTCGCGGCGCATACGCATTAAACGCGGTGCGTTAAGGTTCAACTCGCGGATAGTATTGCGTGCCTTGCGCACCAGCTCCGGCGGGCAGGTATCTTCATCAACAATCATACGCCCGGTATGCGCGGCATAACGGTAAATACGCACATCCGCCGGTATTTCCAGCGGGTTTAAAATGCGCTCGTTAATAGGCTTGCCGCCTTTAGGCACATCGCAGCTGCGGTCTATTTTGCGCTTTGAAAAACGCTCCTCCGCATCTTCCACATTCGGCTGGCTGCCGCCATGGCAAACCCCAAGCAAATTCTGCCAGTCAAGGTGGTAGTTATGCACGGCAAAATCCGTCTCGCTTTTGGGATAAAAATGCTCCACGCGGAAGTCGTCAACCTCGCCTTCCTCATCGGCAAAAGTAATATTAATTTCGCAGTAGGCGCAAAGCCCGTGCTGGTCTTTCAAAAGCTGTTTTTTTACTTCACGGTAGCCGCGGCGGTTTGCACGGCGGAAGCGTTCCCATGTTTCATACGGGTTTTCTTCGGCAAACTTCCGCAGCCCTTCCGGTGCCTGCGGCGATTTAAATATTCTTTTCATGCTGCTTTCTCCTGAAGGAACGCATTCTTATATCCATATCCGCACGCAAAAGCGCCGGTTCGCGCCCTGCCGCCCATTTATCAAGGCTCTTGCGCAGTTCAAGCGCTTCGGGGCAATCCCATTTGTCTTCCGATACCAAATCAAGATACCGTTTTAATTCTTTTACAACCGGCACGCACTGCGGCCTTGCATCCACATTCTGAATATCCTTCAGCAGCTGGTAGCTTGCCGCACCAAGCGAAAAGTCCGGCTGGTAAATATCTATCAAATCGTTGTTCCAGCGCAGCGCACGGATCGACTGAGGCGGTACGGTTGTAAGCACCTGCGGGCTGTGCGTTGTAACAATGAACTGCACCAGCGGAAACGCCTTGCGCAAATCATATAAAACAGTCTGCTGCCAGGACGGATGCAGATGCATATCCACTTCGTCAATAAGCACGATGCCGGGAGTTTTTAAAACAGCATTAATGCCTAAATCCGGGTTCAGCCTCACCATGCGGTAGCTTAAATCGGCAACCATGCTGATAACGCTTCTTGCGCCGTCGCTAAGTGCTTCTATCGGCAGAATGCCGCGCGTTTTATGCTTAAGCACCAGATTCTGCCTTACAAAGCTGTAGTCAATATCAGTCCAGCCCATGCTGCCTATACAGGTTACAATAGCCTGCTCTACGGCTTTAAAAACTTCGCGGTAAGGGTTTTTCTCCGTTAAATGTTTTTCGGCAATAATTCTTTCTATCTCTACCGCGCTCATAATGGCATATTTTACCCAATGGCCAAAATTAGCGTAAGATGAGGTTGATTCCAGGCAATCCATATAGCCGCTGCTGCGCTCCAAATCAATATTTTTAATAGTATTGCGCAGCTTGCTGTCCTTCCAGATACGCCCCGTTCCATAATAAGCAATTACCGGCAGCACAACTTCGTTGTCATCTTTCGCTCGCAGGGCTTCCACCATACGTTTGCCATAACTGCTTAACATTTTTGCATGCTGCATAGTGGTGCGCCCCTTGGCGTTGTTCAGCTCACGCTGCCATTTTATATGCCTGCCTTCAACATCGCCTTCTGCGCCAATAACAACCGGATACTGGCTTTTCATACGCAAAATTTCCAGCTGGCTTTTGCTTGCCGTTTCCACAGTCTGGCGCACATCCGTTTCGTGAATATTACGCGCCTTACCGTCCGAAAAGCAGGACAAATACGGACCCATGGCTATGGCAACCGCATCAAGAATAGCGGTTTTGCCCTGTCCGTTTTCGGCTACAATAACCGTAAGCTCTTTGTCAAAATCAATTTCAAATTTATCGTAACAGCGGAAATTTTCAAGATAAAGTTTGGTAATATACACTACTTTCACCCCGCAGCCTTTTATTATTTACTTTTATTGTACCACATCCGCGTAAAAAATTCCTTTTGGCAAAACAAATAAAAAATCCGCAGCTGCAAAGATTACAACTGCGGAAAACTTTAAGTTTTAATTTTTACCCGGTTTAACGGCCACACTGTACAAAATGCCAAGCACCAGCCCGACAATTGAAGGAACAAACCAGCCAAAACCGGCGCTGTAAAACGGTATTACATCCTTAAAAAGCGCTTCTGCCGTTTTCATCGGCACACCTGCTGCATTAAGGCCGTCAATAATGGCAAAAACTATCGTAAACGCCAGCGTTGAACGGTACACGCATGCACGCTTAACCGGCATAAAGGCCATCATTACCAGCACAATAACAATAGGATAAAGCAGGCACAACACCGGTACAGACAGGGAAATTATTTTGGTTAAGCCAACGTTGGATACCGCAAAGCTGAAAATGCAGATAATGGCTGCTATGCGCTGATACTGCATTTTGTATTTCAGCACCTGTTCCAGATAGGAACCTGCCGATACCGTAAGCCCAATGCTTGTTGTAAGGCAGGCAAAGAAAATCATCAGGCACAAAACCACATTGCCGGCAGTGCCCATATAATAATTGGCAATGCTCGAAAGCGCTATTGCGCCGTTATCGGATACGCCAAACACAGCCACACTTGTTGCGCCGGTATAAGTAAGCGAAACATAAATTGCCGCCAACAGCACTGCCGCAATAAAACCGGCCATAATACAGGTACGGGTCAGCACGCTGCCTTCGGAAATGCCGCGCACTTTAATGGAATCAATAACAACCGTGCCGAACAGCATCGTTGCCAAAAGGTCCATTGTATAATAGCCTTCCTGGAAACCCTTCAAATACGGCATGGAAGCATAATAACCGCCGGCCTGCTGAGGTTCGCCCATCGGATGCATAAATACCTGCACAACCAGAATGGCAATGCTGATTAAAAGCAGCGGCGTTAAAATTTTTCCTACCCAGTCTACAATTTTGGAAGGATTAACGGAAAGAAAATACGTTACCACAAAAAAGAACAGAGAATACAATGCCAGTCCCAAATCATAATTTTCTGCGGAAATAAACGGAAGAATGCCTACGTCAAAAGAAACCGCACCCGTGCGCGGAATTGCAAAAAACGGCCCGATTGTAAGTACCGTTACAACAATAAGCGCCTTGGCAAATTTGGGATGTACCGGCAAAGCCAGTGCTTCCGGATTGGAAGCGCGCAAAAGGCCAATGGCAATAATGCCCAAAAGCGGAATGCCTACGCCGGTTGTACAAAACCCGGCCGCTGCCGGCAAAAAGTTAACGCCTGCCGACTGGCCAAGCGCCGGCGGGAAAATTAAATTGCCGGCACCGAAAAACGAAGCAAAAAGCATCAGACCGATTGGCAAGATTTCCATAAAAGTAAGTTTTTGTTTCATAAGGTCTCCAATTTTCAAAAATTAAGGCTGCATTTAAAAGCAGCCTTAATTTATTTTATTGTTAAAGCATCAATCAACAAGTAAACGGTAATATTTCTTTTTGCCTTTGCGTACCAACAGGCTCTTATCGGCGTCAAACATTTCCGGGCTGAGCTGCATTTCCGCATCGCTTACAGCAGTATCGCCAATATACAGGCCGCCCTGCTGCACCATCTGGCGTGCTTCGCGTTTGCTGGAAAATACCTTTGCTGCCGTAAGCACATCTATCAGTTTGGCATTTGCCTGTTCTGCCGTCAGGTTAACGGTAGGCACATCAGTCATGGCACCGCCGCCGCCGAACAACGCTTCAGCAGCCTGTTTGGCTTTTTCTGCTTCTTCTTCGCCATGAACAAGTTTGGTAACTTCATAAGCAAGAACTTTTTTAGCCTCGTTAATTGCAGAATCTTTCAGGCTGCCAAGGCGGCGCACTTCGTCCATGGGTAAAAATGTTAAAAGTGCCAGGCAGTTTTCCACGTCGCTGTCGTCAACATTACGCCAGTACTGGTAAAAATCATACGGAGATGTTTTTTCCGGGTCAAGCCATAAAGCGCCTTTTTCCGTTTTGCCCATTTTTCTGCCGTCGCTTGTAGTTAAAAGCTTGCAGGTCATGCAGAAAGCAGGTTTCTGTTCCTTGCGGCGGATAAGTTCCACACCGGCCAGCATGTTGGACCACTGGTCGTCGCCGCCCATTTCCATTATGCAGCCGTATTTTTTGTTCAGCGTCCAGAAATCATAAGCCTGCATAATCATATAGTTAAATTCAAAGAAGGACAACCCGCGCTCCAGGCGTTTTTTAAAGCATTCTGCCGTCAGCATTCTGTTAACGGAAAAGTGTACGCCAACTTCACGCAAAAGTTTAATGTAATTAAGGTCAAGCAGCCAGTCGGCATTATTAACCATTATTGCCTTATCATCCGAAAAATCAATAAAGCGTGACATTTGCTTTTTAAAGCAGGCAATGTTATGGGCAATAAATTCCGGCGTAAGCATTTTGCGCATTTCATCCTTACCGCTCGGGTCGCCAACCATGCCTGTGCCGCCGCCCAAAAGCACAATCGGACGGTGTCCTGCCTTCTGCATATGGCTCATTGCCATTAAAGCAATAAAGTGGCCAACATGCAGGCTGTCAGCAGTCGGGTCAAAACCAATATAAAACGTGATTTTCTCCTTTTCAAGAAGTTCACGGATTTCTTCTTCATGCGAAACCTGTTTTAAAAAGCCGCGTTCAGCAAGAACGTCATAAACAGACATCAATCTACCTCCAGTCTAAGTATATAAAAAATCGCATTAAGCCATAATATGTATTATACAACTTAATGCGTTTATTGGCAAATTTTATAAAGAAGAAGTGCAGTGCGGGCAGCGGGTAGCGTCATCAGCCACGGGCTGGCGGCAGTAGGGACACAGGCGCGGAGCCGGTGCCGGTGCGGCTTTGGGCCTGAAACGGTTAATTTGTTTTACAACGATGAAAACGGCCAAAGCAATTATTAAAAAGTTAATAGCGGTATTAATAAATACACCGTACGAAAGAACGGCAGCACCTGCGTCGGCCGCAGCTTTAAGCGAAGGATAATCCTTCCCGTCCAGCGCTATAAATAAATTGGAAAAATCTATCTTGCCGATAAGCATGCCGAGCGGCGGCATAATTATATTATTTACCAGCGACGTGGTAATCTGCCCAAACGCTCCGCCTATTACGACACCTATTGCCATATCCATAACATTCCCGCGCATGGCAAAATCTTTAAACTCGTTCAAAAAACTCATTACATCAACTCCAGCTTTAAATTTTAGATGTAATATTTTATCTTATTTCAGATAAATTTGTCAAATTTCATGCTCTTGACTACGTTAAAACAATAAACTATAATTAATTAGTAAAGCAAAAGGAGGAAGAACAATGAGAGATGATCTGGTAGTACCGGGCGAACATGAAGAAGATTTTGTTTTGGCAAGGGATGCCAAAGTTGTTACCGTTCCCTTTTCGCCTTTGGAATTACGTATGTCTAAAGAAAAACCGTACCTTATGGAAGGGCTTGCCAAATTAAGGGAAAAGCTTGGCGAAGATGATTTTAAACGTCTTATCAGCAAGGTACACAATATAAACCTCAGCGGCGACAGAATTATGATTGTTGCCGAAAGCGAGCTGCACCGCACGAACATTGAACGTGAATGCCTGCCGCATATTGCCGAAGCATTCAACGTAAAATTCATCCGCGTTGTAGTTGAAGGTTAAAAATTTTTTAAAAAAGTATTGACATTTTCTCACTTATTATCTATAATACATTTTGTTGCAGTAATTAGCACACTGTCGGGGCGTGGCGCAGTTTGGTAGCGCGCTTGTTTCGGGTACAAGAGGCCGTGAGTTCGAATCTCGCCGCCCCGACCAACTAAAAAATTTAGAGCCGTTTTATAACGGCTCTTTTTTATTTTATTAACTGCAATTATGTACTCATTCATTCTTCTTAATTACTTTTAAAATTAACATTTTACAGTTCAAATAATTTCACAAAAATATTGCATTAGCATACTTTAGTAGTATAATATTTTCAGGACTAAAAGTTTTTATTTAGGAGGGTCTTTCTTGAATAATAAATTTAAAAAAATTGTTGCCGTACTGGCGGCGCTTGCAATTTTAACAAGCGGCTGGTATTTTTTTTACTGGCTGAAAACTCCGCAGCATTCCATTGCGCTTATAGCCGATGCAGTACGCCAGCATGATTTAAAAACTTTTGAAAAGCATGTCGATATGGACAATCTGTACAGCAAAGCCTATGATGATGTTGTTGCAGTAACCTTCGGTTCCGATAAGGATGCCAATCCCATTATTGTGGCTATTGTTAAAGGCATTAAGGGGCTTGCCGTACCGCTTTTAACAAGCGAAACCCGCAGCTACATTATTCATGGCGACAAGCCTGACGGCGATGCCGAAGTGCAGAAATCAATTCCTGCCGGCAATGAAAGCGGAGCGGAAATTGTAGATAATTTAAAAAACCGCACCGGTTTCGGCTCCTTAAAATATGAAGGCGTAGAAAACACAGATATCAACGACGGCAATGCCATTGTAAGCATTAAACTGCGTGATGAAAAATTAAGCAGGGATTTTATTTTAAAAATAAAAATGCAGCAGCTTGACGACGGCTTGTGGCGCTTGCAGGAAATAACCAATTTGCAGGATTTTATGAAAGAACGTGAAGAAGCCGTTAAGGCAAAGCTTGCCGAATTAAACAAGCCTATTGCCGGACAGATTGACGCCAACGTTAAACTTGATAAAAAACTGCTGCAAATTACTTCCGTACACTATTCGTCCATTATCCGCATGCTTGAAACAGAAGTAAACCTTACCAACATCTCCGGCAAAAACGTTAATTATATAGCCGGTATGCTGGAACTTTACAGTGATGACGGCAAAATTTTTTACAGCGGCAGCTTTGCCAGCAACGCAGTTTTAAGAAACGGCAGCAGCAAATTATATAAATTTGATTTTGAACTTAACCCGTATGTAAAAGAAGACGCCGCGGTTATCAGCAGCGATTTAAGCAAAGTAAAATGGAATGCTTATTTAACAAATGTAGCTTTTGACGACGGTTCATCGTTTGATTACTTAACTGAACTGCCAAAATAAACTAAAAACACGAAGCATTAATCTGCTTCGTGTTTTTTATTGCCTTTATTGCTTTATGCTTTAACTTCCGCAGGCATCGGTTCTCCGTTTAATCCTGCCAGAATATTTTCCGCTGCCAGCTTTGCCATAGCATCACGCGTTTCAACTGTTGAACTTGCAATATGCGGCGTAACCGTAATATTATCAAGCGTCAGAAGTTTATGCGTACCGGGCAATGGTTCGGGGTCGGTAACGTCAAGCGCGGCATAAGCAATATGCCCGCTGCTCAGCGCATCATAAAGCGCTTCCGTATCCACAATTTTGCCTCTGGCAATATTAATAAAACGCGCACCCTGCTTCATGGCTTCAAACTGCTTTTTGCCAAACATGCCTTCAGTTTCCCTGGTAAGCGGCACTGTGACCAGTACAAAATCAGATGTTTGCAGCAGTTCTTCAAAGCTTACATACGCAGCGCCCAATGCGGCATCATCACTGCGGCGGTGCCGGTTATGGTAAATAACACGCATATCGCTTGCCAAAGCACGTTTTACCACCCTGCTGCCTATATCTCCCATGCCTACAATACCCAAAGTTTTGCCGGCAAGGTCCACGCCAAAGCCAAGGCCCTTGCGCTCGCCCCATTTGCCGCTTGCAACATGCTGCCAGCCGCGCGCTATTTTGCGCGCACTGTCAATTATAAGCCCGTAAGCCAAATCTGCCACGGCAGGAGAAAGCACGCGCGGAGTATTGCCAACACGTATGCCGCGGGCATTGCATTCCGCAACGTCAATATTATCGTACCCCACAGAAGCCTGCGCGATTACTTTTAAATTAGGCGCTTTGTCAAGCAATGCGCCGTTAATTTTTATATTGCCAATAGAATATAAAGCATCTGCCTGTGCCAGCCAGCCGTCAAAAATATCTGCCGGTGTACGGCCGCCTTCCTTCCACGCCAAAAGATTGGTATTGGCGTCAAGCAGGTCATACGCCGTTTTACGCAGTTTGCCGCTGGTAACAACAGTCATGTTTTTTAATTCTGCCATACTTTCACGTCCCTTACTTATTTAAAGGCACAATTTCTAACCAATAGTTATCCGGGTCGGTAATAAAATAAATGCCCATTGCCGGGTTTTCATAAACAATGCAGCCCATTTCTTTATGTTTGGCATGTGCAGCTTCGTAATCATCAACGCCAAAAGCGAGATGGAATTCGTTTTCGCCCAAGTTATAGGGTTCTTTGCGGTCACGCAGCCAGGTCAGCTCAAGCTGGTGCGGAGTCTGCCCGTCGCCAAGGTACACAAGAATGAAGCTGCCGTCCTCTGCATTCATTCTTTTAACTTCTTTCAGTCCAAGCGCTTTTTCATAAAACGCCAGGCTTTTTTCTAAATCAAGCACATTAAAATTATTGTGTATAAACTTAAAATTCATTATACCCTCCTCAAGTATTTAAAAAGATTTGTTTTACAAGCAGTATCGCCATCGCCGCTGCCGCAACAACCTTGCCTATAATCGCAATAAATTGCAGCTTTGCCGCCTTCCACGCCAGTTCAAACGCATCGTCGCAGTCCATCGTTTGCGAATACTCGTAAACAAACGCCATTACAAACGAACCCATAGCGCCGCCGAGCACACTGCCGAACACAGGGAACACGCCCGTGCCGAGCACTGCACCGATAAACGTGCCGATGCCGATAAGCCCTACCACGCTCCACGGCAATTTATGCCTCCGGATACCGAAAAACGATACTATAAATTCCCATAATTCACCAAAAACATAAATCAGCACCAATGCAGACAAAATACGTCCGTCAAAATATTTTGCTTCATCAAAACAGGCAAATCCTATCCCTGCCAATAGCATCAGCGTATTGCCAGGCAGCCCAACCAGAGTTAAAAGCGGCCCCACGATAACGATAAAGGCTGCTGCCAATGCTTCCAAGAAATATTCCATACCCTGCCTCCTTATGTTAATTACTGCCAATATTATAACATAATCCGCACTGCTTTATTTGTAACTTTTGTGAATTATTGTTTTTAATCTGCCAAAATGATAAAATATTTATAAATAAACTTGTTAAAAGGAGCTTATATGGAACAAATTATTGAAATTTTAACGCCGTGGGCAAAGCCGTTTCTGGTTTTCTGCGGTTTTATGCTGATAAGATATCTTTACCGTACCGTAATTCTCCGCTTTTTACAGCTTTTAAACAACAAAATGTCTTTTGAATACGGCGGCGATATTTTAGACGCTTTTGCCAAACCAATACATATTTTTCTTTTTATCCTCGGCGTTTATGCTGCCTTAAACTGCTCGCCAATTACTTTTGTTACCGACCATCCGGCAATTGATAAATTCCTGCGCAGCAGCTTTATTATTGCCATCTTTTGGGGCATTTACAATATCAGCGACATTACGCACGGTATTGCCCTGAAAATTTTAACGCGCGCCGAAATTAATATCGAGGATTCTCTTGCCAACATTCTCTCCACAATGTTCCGCATTTTAATTGTTGTTATCGCCACCTTAATGATTGCCAAGGAATGGAATTACGACATGAGCGGCCTTCTGGCAAGTTTAAGTATCGGCTCTTTAGCGCTTGCTTTTGCCGCCAAAGATGCTTTGGCAAATGTATTCGGCAGCTTTGTAATTATTGTCGACAAACCCTTTAAAGTAGGCGACTGGATTTCGGCCAACGGCGTGGAAGGCACCGTTGAAAAAATTACTTTCCGCAGTACCTGCATACGCACTTTTCCGCAGGAACTTGTGTATGTTCCAAACTCGCTGCTTTCCAACACGCCAATTATTAACTACACCAAGCGCGAAAAACGCCGCATTGAGTTTTTGCTGGGCGTTACCTACGATACAACGCATGACCAGATGCAAAAACTGGTAGAAAATATACGCACCTACCTTACAAACAGTGAGCTTGTTTACAGCGACACGGTTATGGTTTACTTCCGCGATTATGCAGACAGCAGCCTGAACATTTTTATTGTATGTTACACAAAAGCCAGCGATACCAAAGGCTTTTTGGCTGCCCGCGAGCAGATTAACCTTGATATTATGAAAATACTGGAAGAAAACGGCGCTTCCTGTGCTTTCCCGAGCACCAGCGTTTATTTTGAAACGCCGCTTAAAACCGAAACCAAAAACAACTGAATACAAAAATAAAAAGGCAGCTTTTAAAGCTGCCTTTTTATTTTTGTCCGTCATTGCTTCTCTGGAACATTTTAAAAATCATTTTAAGCGTATTTAAAATTAATTTTTATCGCCGAACAAGTCATTTTCATTTTGTTCGGGTATCTTCAAATCTGTTTCAAAACTTTCTGCCTCATAAAGTTTTTTATTAATTACACGGCTGCGGCGTTCGGCGGCTTCAATATGCCCGCTTGCTTCCTGCAATTTTTTGCGTGTTTTGTCAAGCAGCGCTGCAAACACGGCAAAATCCTGCTTAACACCTGCAATAATGCGCCATACTTCACCGGTACGTTTTTCTATGGCCAAAGTGCGGAAACCAACCTGCAAGCTGTTTAAAAGTGCCGCCAGAGTTGTAGGCCCTGTAACGCAGACACGGTATTTGCGCTGCAGTTCTTCCAGCAGCCCGGTAATGTTTACCGCTTCCGCAAAAAGCCCTTCTGTCGGCAGGTACATAACCGCAAAATCCGTGCTGTAAGGCGGGCAGATATATTTACTGTTAATATCGGCAGCTTCGCTTTTAAAACGTTTTTCAAGCTGCTTTAACGCTGCTTCCGCCGCTGCGGCATCGGCATTTTCGCGCGCCGTCAAAAGCCTCTGGTAATCCTCCTGCGGAAACTTGGCATCCACCGGCAGCCATACGGTCTGTTCGCTTTTTCCCGGCAATTTAAGGGCAAATTCAACCCGCTCGGAAGCGCCCGGCTTTACGGCAACATTTTCGGCATACTGCTCCGGTGCCAGCATATCCTGCAAAAGTATTTTCAGCTGCATTTCGCCCCAGATGCCGCGGTTTTTAACATTGCTTAAAATGCGTTTTAAATCGCCTATTCCGCCGGCAAGGCTCTGCATTTCACCAAGCCCGCGATGTACTTCTTCAAGCCTGCGGCTTACAAGGCTGAAGCTTTCACCAAGCCTGCGTTCCAAAGTAGAGTTTAACTTTTCATCTACAATAATGCGTATCTGCTCTAAATTTTTTTCGGTGCTCTCGCCTATTTTGTCAAAACGCTTGTCAAGCTGCTCCGACAAGCGGTCTGCCGCAGACTGGTTTTCCATACGCGCCGCGCGGGCAAGTGTCGCCTGTTCGCTGCGCAAATCGCGCAGGCCTTCATACATGCGCCGTTCGGTTGCTTCAAAATGCCGCACAAGTTCAGCAAGGTCTTTTTCATCAACACCACCGGCACGGCTGCGGTACAGCATAAAAATTACCGCCAGCTGTAAAATTATTATAAACACAAGTATTATTACAGTAAAATCCATAACGCACCTGCCTTTTTGCAATCTTAGTTTATAATACACTATTTTATTACACTGTGCCAGCATAATTTCGTACCCTGTTTTTACAACAAAACTATTTTTTATCTTTTTTTACAAAATTTTATACTGCCTGGCAGGATTTTATATTTATTTAGCGAAGTTATAATCAATCAAACGATTGATTAATCTGATTCCATTTTCGGGAGGATTGTTACAAATGAAAAATTTTCTGGAAAACCTGCCCCTAACCAAAAAGCAGTGGTATTATCTCGGCGCAGTTTTGGGCGTTTGTTTAATTTATTTTGCTTTTACTCATTTTAAAGGCAGCGAAGCTCCGCAAAAAACAATTCCTTATGTGCGCACAGTTACGGTAGGAACACAAACCGGCAGCAATTATGATGTTTACCCGGGTGAAGTACGCGGACGTTATGAAAGCAATCTTGCTTTTCAGGTTACCGGCAAAATAATCAGGCGCCAGGCCAACCTTGGCGATACTGTAAAAGCCGGTGACGTTTTAATGGAAATCGACCCGCGCGACGTTAATGAAAGTGTTAATTCCGCAAGAGCTGCCGTAAGCGCCGCTTCGGCAAACTTTCTGCTTGCATCTGATAACGCCCAGCGTTACAGAACTTTATATACGCAGGGCGCCGTAAGCAAAGCAACGCTTGACCAGTACAACACCCAGCTTGAAGCACAGCAGGCGGCATTAAATCAGGCCAAAGCACAATATCAGGCGGCACTGAACCAGCTTAATTATACGCGCTTAACAAGCGACCACGACGGTGTTGTATCCTCCGTTACCGGCGAAGTTGGGCAGGTTGCTGCTGCCGGTACGCCTGTAATAACCGTTGTGCAGTCCGGCGAAAAAGAAGTGCATATTTACATTCCCGAAAATAAACTTGCTTCAATTCACCCCGGCCAGAGTGCAGTTATAGATTTCTGGGCACTGCAAAACGTTACTGCCGAAGGGCAGATAAGAGAAATTGCGCCGATGGCAGACCCTGCCACCCGTACGTACGAGGTAAAAGTAAGCATTAACAATATGCCGCCGCAGGCAAAGCTTGGCATGACAGCCAAAGTAAGCTTCACCAGCGACAGTTCTGATATTGTAACTCTCCCGAAGTCTGCAATTTATCAAACCGAAAACACTCCCCAGGTATGGATAGTAAAAGATAACCATGTAACCCTTGTGCCGGTAGAAATTGCCGGTTACGAAAACAACAGCGTTAAAATTAAAAGCGGCCTGCAAAAAGGCAACATAGTAGTAACAGGCGGTACAACAAAATTATCTGCCAATCAGGAAGTGCGGCTGGAAGGTGAGGAATAATGAAAAACGGCAATCTCGCTTCATGGTCTATTGAACATAAACAGATAATTTACTTTTTCATGTTTCTTTGCCTTGTTGCCGGTATTTATTCCTATAACATTCTCGGCCGCTCGGAAGACCCGGTATATACGGTTAAGCAAATGGTTATATCGGCTGCATGGCCCGGCGCAACAGCCAAAGAAATGGAAATGCAGGTTACAGATAAAATTGAAAAAGAAGCCCAGACCCTGCCGGATATCGATTACGTTACAAGTTATTCGCGCCCGGGGCAGTGCGTTGTTAACGTTTACCTTAAAGAGCATGTTCCAACCGATAAGGTGCGCAGCCACTGGCTGGAACTGCGCAATATTGTAAACGATATTAAAACCGACCTGCCTGAAGGCGTTTACGGTCCTTATTTTAACGACCGTTTCGACGATGTATACGGCAATATTTACGCAATCACCTCCGAAAGCTTCGGTTACGAGGATATGCGTAAAGAAGCCGAAGAAATTAAACGCATTTTTTATACCGTGCCAGACGTAAAAAAAATTGAACTTATCGGCGTGCAGCCGGAAAAAATTTATCTGGAAGTATCCAACGATAAACTTTCGCAGCTTGGCATTTCGCTTGATACGCTTGCAAGCGCCATAAAATCGCAGTCCGCAGTTGTGCCCGCCGGTATGGCAGAAAGCACGGACAACAATGTTTACCTGCGCCTTACCGGATTGCCGGATACACTGAAAGAAATCGGCAGCATCCCGGTTAATGCCAACGGGCGCATTTTCCGCCTTGATGACATTGCCAAAGTCACCCGCGGTTATGCCGACCCTCCCGAACCAAAAATTTATTTTAACGGACAGCCTGCTATCGGCATTTCCATTTCCATGGAAGACGGCGGCAACAACATCCGCCTGGGCGAAAACCTTGCCAAAACAGTAGCACAAATAAAAAGCAGGCTGCCGCTGGGGTTTGAACTGCACCAGGTAGCCAACCAGCCGGAAGTTGTTAAAAACTCTATCGATGAATTTACCCAGAGCTTAAAGGAAGCCGTTATTATAGTTCTGGCGGTAAGCCTGTTCAGCCTTGGCAAACGCTGCGGCTATGTTATTTCCGTATGTATTCCGCTTGTGCTGCTCGGCACTTTTATCGGCATGTACGCACTTGGCATCGACCTGCACAAGGTATCGCTCGGGGCTTTAATTGTGGCCCTTGGCATGCTGGTTGATGATGCTATTGTTGTTGTGGAACTGATGGAAATAAAACTTGCCGAAGGCTGGGAACGCAAACGCGCGGCGGCTTATGCTTTTGAAACCTGCGCTTTTCCGCTTTTAACCGGTACAATTATAACCTGCGTAGGTTTTACGCCGATATATTTTTCGCGCGGCAGCGTTGGCGAATTTGCAGGCAGCCTGTTTACCGTTATCAGCCTGGCACTGATGCTTTCATGGGTTGTATCGGCAACGGTAGCGCCTGTATTGGGTTACGAATGGGTTCACCCGAAAAAAATTGCCGAAGGCAGCGCATATACAACTCCGTTTTACCAAAAATTCCGCAGCCTGCTTACATGGTCGCTGGCGCACCGTTTAACGGTAATTGCCGTAACCATAGGCATTTTCTTCGGCTCGCTCTTTTTAAGCAAATTTATCAACAAAGAGTTCTTCCCTCCTTCCGTACGTCCGGAACTTTTAACCGAACTTAACCTGCCGGAAGGCACAAGCATTAAAACAACGGAAGAAATTGCCCTTAAAATTACATCCGAAATTAAAGATGACCCCGATATTGCAAGTGTAGCTACCTATATTGGCGAAAGCGCACCGCGTTTTGTGCTTGTTGCAGAGCCCGTACAGCCGCGCGAAAATTACGCACAGCTTGTAATTCTGGCAAAAGACGTAAAAGCCAAAGAACGTGTTTCGCAAAAAGTTTCCGCACTTATTAACCAAAAATATCCGGAGGTTTTAACTTACAGCAAATCAATCTCCCTTGGGCCTCCGTCCGAATATCCGGTTATGCTGCGCGTTTCCGCACCGACGGATGAACTTGCCAAAAGATATGCACAAAAAGTGCGCGAAGAAATGGAAAAACATCCTGCTGTTATCATGACCAGATTTAACTGGATGGAAAAAACGGGCGCGTTAAAAGTAGAAATTGACAACGACAAGCTGCGCCAGATGGGTATTGACCGCCAGACTGTATCCATGGCCTTGCAGGCAGAACTTTCCGGCTATACCGTAGCACAGTATTACGAAGGCGACCAGGCTATTGATATCGTTTTCCGACTGCCTGAAAGCGACCGCGAAAAACTTTCAGATTTAAGAATGCTGACCATACCGACTCCGGGCGGCAGCGTATCATTGGAACAGGTGGCAAACATCAGCTACGAAGCCGAGGACAACATGATCTGGCGGCGCAATCTTTTGCCGACAGTTACTGTTAATGCCGGTATCAGCGAAGGCTATACCGATAACGATGTTGCCCAGCAAATTTATGATTCCCTTGCGCCTCTGCGCGAAGAGCTTCCTCCGGGCGTTGCCATTGATATCGGCGGGCCTTTGGAAAACAGCAATAAAGCACTTAACTATTTAATAGAACCTGTGCCTGCCATGTTTATCGTTATGATAATCCTGCTGATTATGCAGCTTAAAGACGTGCGCAAAATGATTGTAATTGCCTGCACGGCGCCAATGGGCGTTATAGGCGTTATGATTGGCCTATTGCTGTTCGGTTCATCGCTTGGTTTTTTAGCGGAACTTGGTATTTTGGCACTGACGGGCATTATCATACGCAATTCTGTTGTACTGCTCGACCAGATTGACCAGCATCTCGAAGCAGGCATGCCGCCTTATGAAGCAGTTTTGGAATCCGCCATAGTGCGTTTCCGCCCCATTATGCTCGCTGCTCTTACAACGGTGCTTGGCCTTGTGCCGATGTTTACCAATCCGTTTTGGGAATCCATGGCAGTAGCAATTGCCTGCGGGCTGACTGGGGCAACCTTGCTGACGCTTGTTGTGCTGCCTGTAATTTATTCTTTAATGTTTAAAATAATAAAGCCCTGAAATTATAAAGGAGCACTGTACTTATAAGGTATAGTGCTCCTGTTTTATTATCAGTCTTACAAAAAGCAAAACAGCCTGTACTGTAAAGCAATAAACAAAAACTGCGGCGGCTAAAATAATTACGCTTTATGCCGCAAGGTCAGCTGCGAAGCCTGACCGTTAACGGAGGAGCCGCAGCATTTTTGTATTGCTGAAACAGTATTGGCTGTTTTGCTGCTGTTCAGTTATTAAATAATTAACCTGTCATTTATTTTCCGGCAAAGCAGCCAGTGCACGCATGGCAAGGGCATAGCCCATAAAGCCAAGCCCGCAAATCTGCCCCAGGCAGGCCGGCGCTGTTACAGATTTATGGCGGAACTCCTCGCGCGCATGCACATTGCTTAAATGCACCTCAATGGCAGGCAGAGCCACACCTTTTAAGGCATCCAAAATTGCCACGCTGTAATGGGTATATGCGGCAGGGTTAATAACAATGCCGTCATATTTTCCGTATGCGTCCTGAATAAAACCAACCAGCTCACCTTCATAATTGCTCTGGCAGATTTTAACGTTAACGCCGATTTCTTCTGCCTGCTGTAAAATAAAAGCACACAAATCAGCATAATCTTTGGCGCCATATACGTTTTTTTCGCGGATGCCCAGCAAATTGATGTTAGGACCGTTAATTACCAAAATATTTTTCATTTTTTCATCTCCCCGGCAATTTTTACAAGCTGGCTCAACACATTTTCTATGCTGTCTGCATTTTTTACAATGTAAGCGGCATATTTTCTATAAAGTTCTATTCTTTCGTCATAAAGCTCATAAACACGCTGCGTTCCGGCAGCCAAAAGCGGCCGCGTTTTAATTTCAACATCATTTACAATAGCGTCCGCCGGTCGGTCTATAAAAACTATAATGCCGTTTTTGGCATAAGCATCCATACTTGCCGCTTTTTTTACAACTCCGCCGCCTGCCGCAATAACACAGTTTTCTTTACACGCCAAAAATTCAGCAGTCCGCTGCTCAGCTTCGCGGAAAACTTCTTCGCCCTTGGCAAAAAACTCTTTAATGCTGTAAGGCTCCCGCTGCTCCAAAACGTCGTCGGCGTCATAAAATTCCATTTTAAGCTTTGCTGCCAAAAGTTTGCCCAGCGTTGTTTTTCCGCAGCCGGGCATACCAATTAAAACTATATTTTTCATTATTTTTCTGCCAGCCTCTGCATAATTCTCACTGCCAAATCCGTACCAAGTTTACGCTGCTGCCAAATTTCCTGTGCTGCCACGGCCTGCGCCGCCAGCATTAAAAGCCCGTTTACAGCTGTTTTTCCGCAGGTGCGTGCCATACGCAAAAACTCGGTTTCAGCAGGGTTATAAATTAAATCTGCCACTGCGCCGAAATTTTTAATAACCGCTTCCGTTACGGGGCTTACCCCTGTTTTGGGGTACATTCCCACCGGCGTGCAGTTAATAATAATATCGCCCGTTTCTCCGGCAAGTTCCTCATAACTCAAACAACGTGTTTTGATATTTCCGCAGATTTCTACAACCTGCTTCGGTATTGCCTGCGGATTTCTTGACACCAGCAAAATTTCCTTTGCATTGCTTTTTGCAAGGTACTGCACCACTGCGCGCGAAGCGCCGCCAATGCCGAGCACGGCTGCTTTTTTGCCTTCTGTTTTAATGCCATAATATTCCAGCATCATGCCAAAGCCGAGCCAGTCGGTATTATATCCGCAGCTTTTGCCGTTACTAAAGCTAATTGTATTTACGGCGCCAATGGCTGCTGCTTCAGCAGAAATACTGTCCAGAAACGGCATGACTTCTATTTTATGCGGTATGGTTACATTAACGCCGACGTAATTTTCAACCAGCTCCGGCATTGTTGTTTTTAATGCTTCGGCAGGCAATTCAATCAGTTTATAATCCGCATCAATGCCAAGTTCTTCAAAAATCATTCCGTGTATTTGCGGCGACAGGCTGTGCCCGAGTTTTGCTCCCAATAAGCCAAAATGCTGCATTACTATCTCTCCCGTCCCATATCGCTGCGGTAGTTGCCTAAAATTTTAAAATAAGCGCAGTTATCTTTCAGCATACGCACTGTTTCCTGCACATTGGTATCGGCAAGGTTGCCCACCAAATCAATATGAAAAAAATATTCCCATGACTTGCCCTCAATCGGGCGCGATTCCAAATTGGTAAGGTTTAAGCCGCTGTGGTAAAAATACCCCAATACACGGTACAGCGAGCCCGGTTCATGCTTAACGGCTATTACAAGCGTAATTTTATCGGCATCGGCACTGTGCTCCGCCTCATTGGCAATGATGATAAAACGCGTGGTATTATTGCCGTTATAGTTAATATTAGCAGCCAAAATCTCCAAGCCGTACAACTCGGCAGCCTGTTTGCCTGCAACGGCTGCTTTATGAAGGCTGCCGCTTTCTTTAACGGCTTCTGCGCTTTTAGACGTGCTGTAATACGGAATTAATTTCATCTGCGGATATTCCGCAAAAAAATCCTTGCACTGGGCAAACCCCTGCGGGTGTGAATACACCTCGGTAATTCCGCTGAGAACAGCACCCGGCAGAGCCATTAAATTATGCTCTATCTTCACGCATTTTTCACCGGCAATATGGCAGTCATAGCGGCGCACAAGGTCATAAACTTCCGTAATGCCGCCGGTAGAAGAATTTTCAACCGGCAGAACGCCATAACGGATTTCGCCGTTTTTTACGGCTTTTACCACGTCTTCAAACACGGAATAGTAATGCCTGTTAATATTCTTTCCCGCAAAATATTTTTCCATAGCTTTATGGCTGTAAGAACCTTCCACGCCAAAGCAGCCTACTTCAAGCGGCACTGTTTCCACAGGTTCAGCACTTATCTGCTTTTCTTCCATTTTGCGGGCAATGGTCATAATTTCTTCCATCAATCCGGCTACTGCCGGAGCGTAATTTTTGTTGCGGAGCTTGCCCTGCGCTTTTTCTATTACCTTCAGCTCTCTTGCCCTGTCGCGAACAGGCAGGTTATTTTGCTTTTTGTATTCGGCAACCCGCAGCACAGCCTGCAAACGCTGTTCAAAAGCGTTTATTAAATTACTGTCGGCTTCGTCTATTTCCCGGCGGATGGCTTCCAAATCAAGTTTTTCTGTCATTTTATTTCTCTCCTACCAGCAGCATATCTAAAATTACCCAGGCGGCAACACCTTCAATTACAGGCACGGCACGCTGCACAATGCAGGGATCATGCCTTCCTGTAATTACCAGTTCCGTATTGGTTTCCGTGCTTAAATCAACCGTTTTCTGCACTTTGGCAATGCTTGGCGTAGGCTTTACGGCCGCCTTAAACAGCACCGGCATGCCGTTGGTAATACCGCCGGTAATGCCGCCGTTGTTATTGGTGTAGGTTTTTACAACGCCGTTATCATAATACATCTGGTCATTGGCTTCGCTGCCTGGCATCTGTGCCAGCGCAAAACCTTTGCCAAACTCTATGCCTTTAACAGCAGGCACACTGAACAAAGCGTGTGCCAAACGGCTTTCCAGCGAATCGAAAAACGGCGCACCGATACCGGCAGGCAAGTTTATTGCCATACACTCAATTACGCCGCCAACCGAATCACAGCTTTGTTTGGCAGCTAAAATTAACTGCTGCATTTCATTTCCGGCAGCGTCATCCAGCACCGGAAAAGTTTTATGTGCCAATTCCGAAAAAGTATCCGCACTTTCGCCAAGCGGATTAAACGGCGTATCTTTTACGCCTGCAAGTGCCGCTATATGCGCGCCAACGTAAATGCCACGCTGTGCCAGAATTTGTTTGGCTGCGGCACCCATAAAAACCAAAGGAGCAGTTAATCTACCGGAAAAATGCCCGCCGCCGCGGTAATCATTAAAGCCGTTATATTTTACTTTGCCGCTGTAATCGGCATGCCCCGGCCGCATTACATTTTTAAGTTTACTGTAATCGCCGCTGTGCTGGTCGCTGTTGGGTATTAAAATGCATAACGGCGTGCCTGTTGTTCTGCCTTCAAAAAAACCGCTTTCAATTATAAAAGCGTCTTTCTCGTTCCGCGCAGTTGCAAGTGGGCTTTTGCCCGGCGCACGGCGCTGTATTTCTTTTTTTACAGCGTCAAGGTCTATTGCAAATCCCGGCGGCAAACCGTCTATTACGCAGCCTATGCCAAGCCCGTGCGATTCACCGAAAATAGTAAGTTTTATTTTTTCACCCAAAGTTGCCGTCATAAATTTTCTCCCTGCTCATATTTGCCGCCCAAGCAGGAAAAATCCTGCCAAAAAGTTGGATATGATTTTTTTACGCTTTCACTGCCTTCAATAATTACAGGCTCACGGCAGACAAGGCTTGCCACTGCCATGCTCATGGCTATGCGGTGGTCGTTCCATGCGGAAACAACTCCGCCGCGCAGCCCTTCCGGCTTGCCGTGAACGATAAGGCTTTCGGCTTTTTCTTCAATATCCGCACCTAACTTATTAAGTTCTTCACTAATGGCGTGCAGGCGGTCACATTCTTTAATGCGCAAACGCCCGGCATTAATAATTTCCGTAGTTCCTTCCGCCACAGCGGCAGCCACGGTCAGCACCGGAATTATATCCGGGCAATCAGCGGCATCAATAACAGTGCCGCGCAGGCGGCTTGTTTCTGCTAAAAGCCCGCCGTCAGCTGCGGATATTTTGCCGCCCATAGCCTGCAAAATATCTTTTACTGCCCTGTCGCCCTGCAAAGAAGATGGTTCCGCGCCGGCGCAGATAACATTTCCGTTAAGGCACCCGGCAGCGAGCCAGAACGCAGCCTGCGACCAGTCGCCTTCTACAACGGCATTGCGGCATTGATATTTTTGCCCGCCGGGTACGCTAAATATTTTATAATTGTTGTTTACAACCTTTATACCGTATTTTTTTAATGCGGCAAGCGTTAAATCAACATAACTCTGAGATTCCAGCGGCGTGGTAATAATAATTTCCGAATCACTTTCAAGCAGCGGCAGCGCAAACAGCAAACCGCTGATAAACTGCGAACTTACATTGCCCGGTAAAGTGAATTTACCGCTGTGCAGCCTGCCTTCAACAGTTACTGGCAGCCCCTGTGCCGGTGCGTATTTAACGCCCTGCATATCAAAAATATCATAATACGGTTTCAGCGGACGTTCTCCCAAGCGCCCCGCGCCAGTAAAAGTAACAGGGGCTCCGCACAATGCGCCAAGCGGCAGCAAAAAGCGTAGGGTAGAACCTGATTCACCACAGTCACATTCATCATCAGTGGCTTTTACCGTGCCTTCACCGTACATTTTAACGGCACTGCGCCCTTTAAACCGGCTTGCTGTAAGTTCCGACTGTACACCAAGCGCTTTTAAACAGCGCAGTGTTGCCTTTATATCATCCGACATGCTTATATTGTCTATAACGCTTATGCCCTGTGCCAGCGCGGCGCAGATAATTTCGCGGTGCCCCATGCTTTTGGAAGAAGGCACATTTACAATTCCGCTTAACGCCCCCGGATATATTTTAACCTTAGCCATCTTTAACTCCGTTTAATATATTCAGGCAAATCCTGCCAGTTTGTTTTCTGCAAAAAACTCGTGCCGATATTTTTTAAAATAACCAGCGTAATGCTGCTGCCGCTTTTCTTTTTATCCATACCCGCAGCCTTTAAAAGTTCTTCATTACCGTAATCAGCATCAACAGGCAAATTATATTTTTTCAGCACATCATAAATTGCCGCCGCTGTTCCCTGCTCAGTCAAGCCCAGCCGTTCCGTCTGCCTTGTTAACAGCAGCATGCCTATGCCAACAGCTTCGCCATGGGTAAAACTTTCGTAATTACTGCATTTTTCCACCGCGTGCCCTATGGTATGCCCAAAATTAAGCACCATACGCTCGCCGGTATCAAACTCGTCATGCTCTACAATTTCTGCTTTTATTGCGCAGCAGCGTTCAACAATGCCGCCGATATTTTCCAAAAGTTCATCATCATCACGCATAGCGGCAATTTTTTCAAACAACGCCTTGTCGCGTATGCAGCCATACTTAATTGCTTCCGCAAGCCCGTCGTGCAAAAAACGCACCGGCAAAGTTTTTAAAAGCGTAGTATCAATAAGCACCAGCTTAGGCTGATAAAAATTTCCTACAAGGTTCTTGCCGGCAGGCAAATCAACCGCTACTTTGCCGCCCACGCTGCTGTCAATCTGTGCCAAAAGCGATGTAGGAATCTGCACATAATCAACGCCGCGCAGAAATGTTGCCGCCGCAAAGCCGCCAAGATCACCCGTAACACCGCCGCCAAGCGCAACTACAAGGTCGCTGCGGGTAATGCCTGCTTCCGCAAGCCTGTCATAAATTTTGGCAAGCTCCGCCAGGCATTTGCTTTTTTCCCCGGCAGGAAAAACAATGCGCGTTACTTTAAAACCGCTGCCTGCAAGTGCTGCCTGCAAACGTTCTCCATAAAGCGCATCAATATTGCTGTCGCTGATAACGGCAGCGCGCTGCGCCTTGCTGATGCTGCGGATTTTTTCTCCGGCAGTGTCCAAAAGCCCTGCGGCAATTTCTATATTATAGGATTTTGCACCCAAATTTACCCTGATAATGCTCATAAAACAATTTCCTTCCTGTGGCAGGATGCCTTTTGCAAAAACTCCTGCAAACCTTCACGGTTATTTTCATTAATCAGCTTTTGCAGCGTTTCAATTTGCGTTCTAAAATTTTCCAGTTCGCTTAAAACATTTTCACGGTTTTCCAAAAATAAATCGCTCCACAAACTTGCGTTAATATCGGCAATGCGCGTTACATCACGGAAACCGCCGCCAATAAACCAGCAGCTTTGCCCGCTGAACCTGTCGCTGTTAATAAGCGCCGCCGCAGCTGCATGCGGCAGATTGCTGGTATAGGCAATAATTTTATCGTGGCTTTCAGGCGTTATTTCTTCCACGTGGCCGCAGCCAAGGCAAAGTGCAAAATTTTTCAGCCAGTTAACTGCCTCTTTGCTGTTTGCAGGTATAGGAACAACAATGTAATTGGCGCCGTTAAAAATTTCTGCCTGCGACATATCATAACCATTGCCCTGGCGCCCAGCCATCGGGTGGCCGGAAATAAATTCCGCCCCTTCCGGCACAAGCTGCTGCGCCTCATATGGCAAACTGCCCTTTCTGCCCGATACATCCGTTATTACCGCGCCTTTTTTTATAAACGGCGCTGCCTGCCGCAAAAATTCCGTAACCGCCTTGGGATAGATGCAGCAGATTATTACATCTGCCTCAACCAGATAAGCCCCGGCATTTTCATAAGCGCGGTCTATAACTCCGTCTGCCAGTGCCTGCTGCAAAACATTTTTATTAACATCCACGCCGGTAATGTTTTTTACGCCCAGGCGCCTTAACGCTTTGGCATAAGAACCGCCTATCAGCCCCATGCCGATAATGGCAAAGCATTGTTCCTGCAATCTGATGCAAAAGCCTGCGTCCACTAAAGTCACTCCTTCTATCCTTCCATACTACCAATTATACTGCATTTTACAGTTCTCTGCCCACAATCTTGGCTATGCCGCTCAGTTCGCCCATCAAACGTGCGAAACGTTCCGGTTTAAGCGACTGCGCACCATCGCACAAAGCGTGTTCCGGGTCATTGTGTACTTCAATTATTAAACCGTCTGCGCCTGCTGCAACAGCAGCTTTTGCCATTGGCTCAACCATCCACCACAAACCTGCTGCATGGCTCGGGTCTACAATAACCGGCAGATGGCTTAATTTTTTAACTGCGGGAATCGCGCTTAAATCAAGCGTGTTGCGGGTGTAGGTTTCAAATGTGCGGATGCCGCGCTCACACAAAATTACGTTGTCGTTGCCGCCGGCCATAATGTATTCCGCAGCCATCAGCCATTCTTCAATAGTTGCGGAAAGGCCTCGTTTTAACAGCACAGGCACGTTGGTTCTGCCAAGTTCTTTTAAAAGTTCAAAGTTCTGCATATTGCGTGCGCCAACCTGAATCAAATCAACGTCTTCAACAAAGCGTTCCAGCATTCTGGCGGACATAATTTCCGTTACAATCGGCAGCCCGGTTTCTTTACGTGCTATTTTTAAAAGGTCAAGCCCTTCTTCTTTTAACCCCTGGAAAGAATATGGCGAAGTACGCGGTTTGAAAGCACCGCCGCGCAGCAATGTTGCACCGGCAAGTTTTACGGATTTGGCAACGCCGACAATCTGCTTTTCATTTTCAACTGAACACGGGCCGGCAATAACCGCCAGCTTGCGCCCGCCTATTTTTACGCCGCTAACGTCGATAATGCTGTCTTCCGGGTGGAAGCTGCGGTTGGCACGTTTAAAAGGTTCCTGAACGCGCATTACTTTATCAACGCATTCGTTAACCTTCAACATATTCATATCCAGCGCGCTGGTATCGCCGATAACGCCTAAAATAGTCTGGCCGCTACCGACGATTTCATTAATCTGATAGCCTCTGCCTTCAAGATTTTCCTTAATTTTTTTCCATTCCTGTTCCGGCGTGCCGGGTTTCATTACAATTACCATATTTCTCTCCCCTTTAATAATATTTGAATTTTTGATTAAACCTATAAAAAAAATCAGGCCTCGTAAGAGAGCCTGATTACAAAAACTTGTTTAATTTACAGCCAACTGCTGAGGTCAAGGCATCTGTTTACGGTATAACTTCTATGAGATTTTGAGCATGCAAAACGGCCAGCGCTAAAGTAAAAATAGCCCTGGCTAAAGCCGAAAAAGTATGCACTTTTAGCATTTTGCTGCCAAATCTGTTCCATAAATACACACACCTTAAAGTTATTTGATGTTGTAATTTTAACCTGCCGGAATAAAGCCGTCAAGCAAAAATACAAATTTTGGCAAAAATATTTTTTGCGCAAATTATTTTGTAAACAATGTTACAGCAATTTACATAAGCGATGTTATGCCGCGGTATAATGCCGTGCAGGCACCGATAACGACAAAGGCTTTGCTGAGCCGTATAAATAAACGCTGGTTAATTTTATGAAAGCAGCGCTCACCAAGCCACATGCCTAAAAGCAGCGGCAATGCAGCATAAACTGCAAGCAGCATTAAATTCGCACTGATGAAACTTCCGGCTGCCAACAGCGATGCCATTGTGCCAAGGCTGCCGAAGGCAAAAATCCAGCACATATTGGCGCGCGTTACCGTTTTATCACGCCCTTCCGCCAAAAAGTACAGCGCCACCGGCGGGCCGCTGATACTCGTCATTGCCGCCGAAAAACCGCTTATAAACCCTGCGGCAATGCGCCCGGCAGTTTTATTATGTATGTTAATTTCAAATTTTCTGCCCATTAAAAGCATTACGGCAAGCAGCATTATGCCCAGTAAAATTTGTAAATACGCCGCCGGTATGGCATTTAAAACGTAACCGCCGGGAATGCTGCCCATAATACTGCCGAAAACGGTTACCAAAACCGTATGCCATTCAAAATCGCGGCGCGTATTCCACAGCGCCACAACTTTGGCAAGAAACGTGCCGAAAATTATAAACACCACGGTTTCTTTAGGCCCTAAAACCGGCATTAAAAACGGCACCGCCACCAAAGAAAGCGTAAAGCCCGTAACGGCAAAAAATAAAGAAGCTATAAAAACACTTACCGAAATATATAAAACAAACAATATATCCGTAATTTTCAGCCTCCTTTCTTTTGCCTTTTATTATGCGTAAATTTTACAATAAAGCCGTTATGCCGCGGTATAACGCCGTGCAGGCGCCGATAACAATAAAAATCTGCGTAAGCCTTATAAACAAATGCTGATTGATTTTATAAAAACAGCGTTCACCAATCCATGTGCCCAAAAGCATAGGCAAAGTAACATAAGCCGCCAGCAGCATTAAATCGCCGCTGATGCTGCTGCCCGAAAGAGCCAGTGAAAACATGGTACCGATATTGCCGAAGGCGAAAATCCAGCACATGTTGGCACGCGTTACAAGCTTATCGCGCCCTTCGGTTAAAAAATACAAGGCAACCGGCGGCCCGCTGATGCTTGTTGTTGCAGCGGAAAACCCGCTTAAAAAGCCTGCCATTATACGCCCAACAGTTTTATTTTTAACGCTTAAATCCAAGTGCATGCCCATCATGAAAAGCACAATTACAAGCACGGTTCCCAGCAAAATCTGCAAATATGCCGGTGATATGGCATTTAACAAATAGCTTCCCGGCAGGCTGCCGAGCACACTGCCTGCAACCGTTACTGCCACAGTATGCCATTCAAAATGTTTGCGCGTATTCCACAACACTATCATTTTTACAAGGCAGGTGCCAAAAATTATGAACACAACCGTTTCATGCGCACCCAAAACAGGCATTAAAAATGGCACTGCCACCAGGGCAAAACCGAACCCGGTAACAGTGCTGAATAAAGACGCCATAAATACACTTATTGAAACAAAAACAATAAGCAGTATGTCTGTCATTTTTTATTGTCCTCAGGATTTTCCAGCAGAATCGTCCAGCCTTCTTCCTGACGAATCAGCCCCTGACGCAAAAGACGCCCCAGGGCACGTTTAAACGCAGCTTTACTGATGCCAAATTTTTCTTTAATAATTTCCATCGGCGTATCATCGCAGTAAGGCATTTTGCCGCCGCGCTTCTTTAAAAAGCTTAAAATATCTTCCGCATCGGCAACCATAGCATGTTCCTTCTGTTGGCGCATGGAAAGGTTCAGCCTGCCGTCGGCACGGACATAAGCCACACGGGCGGTAATTTCCTGCCCGAAATCAAGCCTGCCGCCGGGCACTTCGCTGCGGTGCAGAAAGCCTAAAAAGCGCTGGCTTGTAAAGATGAAAAAGCCTTCCGGCAAAATATTATAAATAGTACCTGTTACGGTATCACCGACTTTAATGCCGGCAGCTGGTTTAGATGCCTTCTGCATTTCCTTGTCCACACGCATGCTTACAGCCTGACGGCCTGTTTTATCGCGGTACAGCTTAACCCATACAAGCTGCCCCGGCGACACATGCCCGCGCATCTGGCTGTACGGCAAAAATACGCCGCGCTCTGCGCCGATATCGACAAAACCGCCATCGCGCGTAACGCTTAAAACTTTAACATAGCCAAGCTGCCCTTCACGCATTTTGGGCAGTTTCATGCTGGCAGTAAGGCGTCCGTGCGGGTCGAGATACAGGTAAACCTTAACGGAATCGCCAACCTTTACCTCGGTTTCCTGCTGCAATTTATGCAGTAAAATATCGTCGTCGGTATTGCCGGTGCCCGCGTCCAAAAATACACCCATTTCGGAAGCACGCACTGCTTTTAAAGTTACAACATCACCGGGACGGTATTTGGCATGCGGCTGCACTTTATTCATTTTCTTCCTCCGCAAAAGATTCCGAAGGAGCGTCTGTCCACAACTGTTCCAAATTATAAAAATCGCGGTCTTCTTCTAAAAAGATATGCGCCACACAGTCGCCGTAATCCATTAAAATCCAGCGGCCTTCGGCATATCCTTCTGTATGGGAAGGCAGAATACCTTCTTCTGCCAGTTTTTCTTCAATATTGTCGGCAACAGCTTTAACAAGCGTTACGTTATCAGCGCTGGCAATAATAAAATAATCTGTCAAGGGCGAAAGGTTTTCCATGTTTAAAAGCAAAATATCCCTTGCCTTTTTGTCAGATGCTGCGGCAGCGATTTTGCGTGCTACCTGCTGAGGGGTTAAATTCATTGTTCAGCCTCCTTTGCTGTGTTGTCATTATTTTTTATGTTTTCTTCTGCCTGTCCGGCATTATCTGATGTACGGCTTTCGGTTTCCCCTTCGTCTTTCATATAGGGAATACCAAGTTCATCCAAAGTTCTTTCAACCTGCTGCTGCGAAGTACGCCAATAGCTTATGCCGTCTGGCGCATCATAAAAATCACCGTAAAGCATGCAGCTTTTTAAATTCTGGTCGCCAAAAAGTTTAAAGGTGTTGGCAGCCTTAATCATCGTCATGGTATCCATATCGGTTTCCACATGGCGGTCTACCGTAGAAAACAGCGCCGGTATTTTGGTAACGGTATCAATATTAAAAATCTGCGCCGCCAGTGCCATCATAAATTTCTGCTGGCGCTGCACGCGCCCGATATCGCCAAGCTCATCCTTGCGGAAACGCACATACTGCCCGGCAAGCTCACCGTTTAAATGCTGGTAGCCGTGCTTGATGTCAATTACAAGGTCGGCATAAGGGTCTTCGTAATACATGTCCTTGTCAACGTACAAATCAACGCCGCCGATAAGGTCGATGGATTCTTTAAACGCACGCCAGTCTACAAGCACATAGTAGTGGATAGGCACGCGCAAAAGATTGGCAACGGTTTGCTTGGCAAGCATTACGCCGCCATAAGCATACGCCGCATTGATTTTATCATACCCTTTATGCCCGGGTATCTGCACCATGGTATCGCGCGGCATGGATACAAGCGCCACTTCATTGCCTTCGGGGTCAAAGCTTGCCAGCATCATGGCGTCTGTACGCTTCGGTTCGCTTTCTGCCGCTTCGCTGTCGCCGTCGTCAATGCCCAGAAGCAATACGTTAATGCGGCTGTTAAGCGTTTCATCCGCCGTTATTTTGCTGTCGGCACCGACAACATCTACCTTGGGTGGTGCAATAAGATTATCATAGCACCAAACCGCGCCCCAAAAACCTGCCGTTACAACAGCGGCCAGCAGCACTATAAAAAATACCAGCCTTCCCCATCTCAGCCTGCGTTTGCGGTGCGGGCGCTGCGGAAGGTTATCTTCTTCTAAAGCCATAAAAATCTCCTAACAGCAAGTTTACTTTTTTAATTTTACAATCAGCTGGTTATATCCAAAAATGCAGTCCGGGTGAATTAAAAGTTTATTGTCCAGCAAATATTCAATGGTATTGGTGTAAGATTTAACCATGGCTTTTTCCAGATTTTCAAAGCAAACCTTACGCAGTTTTTCCACGCCGTCAAAATCCCTGCCCGGCTCAATCAGGTCGGCCAGGTATACAATCATATCCAGCTCCGTCATATCGGGAGCACCGGTGCTGTGCAGCCTGATGGCTTCCAAAATTTCCGGGTCGGTTATGCCGTATTTGTGTTCCGCAAAATAAGCGCCCATTTTTGCATGCAGCAAAATAGGCTGGCGGCATTCCACATAATCAACTTCCATGCCAAGTTCTTCGGCTTTTTCAACCTGTTTATCGGTCGGCACTTCACGCCCGCAGTCATGCAAAAGTGCGGCAACAGCAACTTTTTCCTGCGGCATGCCGTAATGCTCTGCCATTTTCAGCGCCGTTTCGTAAACGCCGAGCGAATGTTTAAAACGTTTGGGCGGCAATGCTTTTTCCAACATATCCTTCATTTCCTGAATTGTAAGCATTTATTGTTTCCTTCCTTCCGCTTAACGGTATAAACCCTTCTCCAAAATGTAGTCACGCACCGCTTCCGGCACCATGCCGTCAATGCTTTCGCCGTTTTTTATGCACTCCCGTATTTCAGTTGACGATACGGGCTGCTCCGGCATTTTTAAAAGCATAATTTTTTCTTCGCCAAGCCCGCCAAAATATTCGCGCGCACGGGCAAAGGCTTTGGCATACCCCGGCCTTGCCACGGCAACAAACGTAACTTCATTCAGTAATTCATAAATATGGTTCCATGTATTAAGCTGAGGCACGGAATCCGCACCAACAATAAAATACAGCTCATATCCCGGATACTGCTTTTTTAATTCCAGCACCGTATCATAAGTATAGGAAATGCCGCTGCGTTTTAACTCCACATCGCTGACATCAAAATAAGGATAATCCTGTACTGCCAGTTCCGTCATGCGGTAACGGTCTGCTGCCGGAGCAAACTCCAACCCTATTTTATGCGGTGCAATAAAGGCCGGCACAAAAATTACCTTATCCAGATTAAGGGTACGGTATACAAATTCCGCGCTGCTCAAATGCCCTTTATGAACAGGGTCAAAAGACCCGCCGATAATGCCCAGCTTTTTTACTGTCACAGCTGCTTTCCTCCAAAATAAAACATATCTATCAAGTAATTATATCACATCTTGGCAAAAAATTGAGCAATTTCTTCCAATATCCAGATAATTATTGCAAAAAAAATTAAAGCTTTCAGCCGGTCTTTAATATCAAAAACAGTTTTAGGCCTTCTAAGATATTCATAGAAGGCCATTAAAACTTCTTTATATGTAGTTTTATGCTTTTTATTTTTGCCGTTATTCATAGCGCAGTGCCTCAATCGGGTCAAGCAGCGCAGCCTTGCGCGCCGGGTAAATGCCAAAGAACAGGCCTATGCCGACAGAAAACAGTACCGCTATTAAAATTACAGTTACGGAAATTATCGTCATCCACCCCGCAAAATAACTGATGGCATAAGATGCGCCTACGCCAAGCAGCACGCCCAGCGTACCGCCGACAATGCCTATAACCATCGCTTCAATTAAAAACTGCAGCAGAATATTATCATATGTTGCACCTAACGCCTTGCGGATACCGATTTCACGCGTGCGCTCCGTAACCGAAACCAGCATAATATTCATAATGCCAATGCCGCCTACCAGAAGGCTGATTGCCGCTATGCAGCCCAAAAGCATGGTAATGGTATTTGCCGTTTCCATCATGGTATCCATTAACGCCGCCAGATTGCGCACCGTAAAATCATCATACTCATCATCCTGAATTTTATGGCGTACGCGCAGGAGCGCTTCCACATCCGCCTGCACCTGGTCAACAACATTTTCGTTCTCTGCCTGAATGGTAATGCGGCTGATGTAAGTAATGCCCATCATACGGTTCTGCGCCGTTGTAAGCGGAATAAATACCACGTCATCCTGGTCCTGCCCGCTGGAGGACTGGCCTTTCGTCTGCAAAACGCCAACAACCTTAAACGGTGCCTTATTAATGCGCACGGTTTTGCCAACAGCGTCGCCGTCCGGGAACAAATTATCTACAATAGTCTGCCCGATAACGCAGACACGGTCACGGCTCGTAATATCCCGCTGGTTTAAATTGCGCCCGTCCTCAAGCTGATAGTTGCGGATATCAAGAATATTTGGCGTAGTGCCTTCAACACTTGTCGTCCAGTTCTGGTTGCCGGCAACAAGCTGGTAAGAACGCGAAACCGCAGGTGCTACGTGCGCAATGCCGTCAATCTGCTTTTCTATTGCTTCAGCGTCTTCGGCAGTAAGCCTGGCGCCTTCGCCCATTGGCAAACGTGCGCCGCTCGGCGTGCGCCCACCGCTCATTACAATTAAAAGGTTGCTGCCAAGGCTGGAAATATTGCTTTTTATCTGTTCCTTCACGCCAAAGCCAAGGCTTACCATGGCTATAACAGCACCGACGCCGATAATAATGCCCAAAAGCGTTAAAAATGTACGCAGTTTATTGGTAAGCATACCGTCAAGCGCCATTTTAATGGATTCGTTAAACATCTGCCGTCACCTCCACTCGTCACTGACGAGTTTGCCGTCGCGCATAACCAAAATGCGTTTGGTCTGCTGGGCAATATCCGGTTCGTGCGTAACCATAACAATGGTTTTGCCCTCATCATTCATAGCTTTAAAAATATCCATAATTTCATAACTGGATTTCGTATCAAGGTTGCCGGTAGGTTCGTCCGCCATAATAATGGCCGGATTATTAACCAGCGCACGGGCAATAGCCACACGCTGGCGCTGGCCGCCGCTCATTTCATTGGGTTTATGGTCAAGCCTGTTGCCAAGCCCTACTGATTCCAGAGCGCGGGCAGCACGCGCCATACGTTCTTCTTCGTTTATACCGGCGTAAACCAGCGGCAGCGCCACATTAACCTGTGCCGTAAGCTTGGGCAGCAAATTAAAATTCTGAAATACAAAGCCTATTTCCGCATTGCGCGTATGCGCCAGTTCGTCATCATTGTAACCGGCAATATCGCGCCCGCGCAGAAAATAATGCCCGCTGGTAGGCCTGTCAAGGCAGCCGAGAATATTCATCATTGTTGATTTCCCGCTGCCGCTCGGCCCCATGATAGAGGTAAATTCGCCTTCACCTATCTGCACGTTAACGTGGTCAAGCGCATGCACAACGCTGTCGCCCATTATATAAGATTTTACTATATCTACAAGCCTGATTACTTCTGCCATGTCCTGCCTCTTTCACGGCCTGTTAAATCGGCCCTCTCATATTGTTCTGCTGGGTAGCACGCTGTTTAACCAAAAGCACATCGCCTTCTTTAATATCGCCGGTAACGGCAATGCTGTCCTCGCCCGTCAAACCGACTGTTACATCAACATCACGCGAAGTTTTGGTTGCCTCGTCATATACCTTTACATAACGGCGGTCACCGTCATAATAAATGCAGTTAGGAGGAACCATTAAAGTATTATCCTGCTGCTGAATAATAATATTCGTCCTTGCCGTCATTGTAGGCAAAAGTTTGCCTTCCGGGTTGGCAACATCAACATAAACGGTGTAATAAATAACATTGTCTTCCGTAACGGCAGAGCGGGAAATAAGGCGCACCGTACCGGTAAAGGTTTCTTCCGGGTAAGCATCAACCGTAAATTCAACAGTCTGCCCTACTTTTACGCGCCCTATGTCAGATTCGTCAACCAAAGTATCAATCTGCATATCGTCAAGGTTGGCCACAGACATAATTACCTGCGGTTCGCTGATACCGGAGCTGATAGTCTGTCCGACAGGAGTAGGCTCGCCAATAATATAACCGGCAATAGGAGAAGTAATAACGGTATCGTTAACATCGGAAACCGCCTGGTCATAATTAGCTTTGGCCACGATATAATCGGATTCCGCCAAATCATAATCACTGCGCGAAATTGCACCCTGAGCCAAAAGTGCCGTATAACGGTTATAAGTAAGTTCGGCATTGTCAAGGCGTGCCTTCATCTGGCGCGCAGTAGCCTCCAAAGCCGTGGCATCCAGCTTTACCAGTACCTGGCCTGCTTCTACATGCTGATTTTCTTCTACCAGCACTTCCACAATTCTGCCGGTAATTTTAGAGCTGATATCTACATTGTCCACAGCGCTTAAGCTGCCGGTTGCCGAAATACTGTCCTTCAAAGTACCGTATTCAACTTTAGCCGTTTTTACGGTTGTTTCAACCTGCGTAATACTCTGGTAATACGAATAACCGGCATAACAAATTGCCAAAAGAATAACCAAAAATCCTATTACATATTTATTGTTTCTGATAAACTTCATTCCAGCACCCCTCCTTATAATTTTCAATTAGCTTTCACTAATTAAATTATAACATTTTCAGCTTTGTTCTTAAATATATATTAAACGCAAACTATGGCAAATTTATGTCAGTTTTTATTTTCTTTTGCGGCACAAAAGTGATATACTAAAACCATAAAGCAACATTAAAGGAGGCATCCACTATGAAAAAATCGTCATGGCTCATATTGCTCGTTTTAGCCTTTATTGCTTACTGCCTGCTGCGCAAAAAACGCAGGGAAAATCAAAACGTTAATGAAAACTGACCGTTATCATTTAATAGATACTCTGCGCGGCTTTGCGCTGATTAATATGTTTGTTTACCATACTCTGTGGAGCATGGCAAATATTTTTCATTATAAAATCAGCTGGTTTCCGTCATTTTACACTTATATATGGCAGCAAAGCGGCGCATCACTGTTTATTCTTCTTTCCGGATTCTGCTGGGCATTATCCAAAAAACATTTAAAGCGCAGCCTGGTTATTTTAAGCTGCGCTCTTTTTATCTTTATATGTACATATTTTTTCAGCAAAAACAGCGTTATTACTTTTGGCATACTGTCCTTTATCGCTTCGGCAATGCTTATTATGCTGCCGCTTGCTAAAATATTGCGGCTCGTTCCGCCGTTTACAGGTTTTATTGTAAGCCTCGGGCTGTTTTTTGCTACAAAAAATATTATTCACGGCACTATCGGTATCGGCAGCTGGCAATATATTTTGTCAACGTATTTTTATGCCAATAATTTTACTGCTTATATCGGCCTGCCGCCGCAAAGCTTTCATTCTGCAGATTACTTTCCGCTGCTGCCATGGATTTTTATGTACACCGCCGGATATTTTATTTATTACTGTGTACAAAAACCTATAAGCAAAAATATTATTTTTAAATTCAACTGCAAACCGCTATCACTTTTAGGCCGACACTCTTTAGCGGCATATCTGATTCATCAGCCTGTAATTATTGCTTTATTGTGGCTTTGTTTTAAGGTTATTGGTTAAATCAGATTGTTGTAATGTATAATCGTAATCTATAACTGCACATTATTGGTCTAAAATAAAATTCCCGAAACCAGAATTTTATCTCAGATGCCAAGATTTGTTAAAGAATCGATTTTATTACAGAATCTTACCAAAATATCAAAAATCATAAATCGTAATAATTATACTTTGCACAATACTGCAAAGCATGACAAAAAGCGGATGGCGTAAGCCATCCGCTTTAGTTATTCTAATATTAAGCTGTTATAAGACTGATATTAGAAAGTGAAGATAACTTCGGACCACAGGGTTTGTTCGTCGCTGTTAGTTTCACGAGCTTCATAATCGAAGTATTTAACACCTGCAACAATGTTTTTAGCAAGGGTTACGTTAGCGCCTACTTCATAGCCTTCATAGCCATCGCCAGCTACAAGGTCAAGCGGTTTTACTGCATAACCGCTGAAGTTGGTCGGCAGCAGGTAGGTAGCATACGGACGATCGCTGTAAGTAGCATATACACCCCAAGAACCTACTTCAGAAGCCTTAGCACCGCCATAGGAAAGACCTACCAACCAGCCGTTGGTATCAGCATTATCATTATTTACAGCTTTTTCAGCAGTGTTATCAATAGTACCATTGAACCAGGAACCTCTTAAGGTCAGGTCTTTAGCGATTTCACCGGAAAGTGCAACTTCAACAATTTCGTTTTTGTTTACAGTATCAGCATTGTAATAACGTACAGCAGTATCAACAGCACCGAAAGCACCTTCAACAGCTGCTACATATACACGGTCGCCATCTTCCATGCCGGAATCATCTTTTTCAGTATAGTCTTTAATATCGCCAGTGCCTTTAAATGCCCAGCCTTTTACCTGCCAGTCGCTGCCATAAGCAAGTTTAACACCGTCACCAGTAATATCCACTACGTCAGTATTGGTGAAGTCCTGACGGCCAGCTTCTACTTTAACGCCGCCAACACGGCCAATTACATAAGCCCAGTTGAATTTAACTTCGTCATCGCCATTGTCGCCAGCTTCGTCATTGGTGTAGTACTGGTTGTTTTCGAAGCGGCCAATATAAGTCCAGTCTTCGTTAATGGTGCCGTTTACAAACAAACGGGTACGCAGGCGGCCATCGTTGCCGTCAGTATCACCTTGCATATCGCGATAGGAAGCACGGATCTGACCGGTGATTTTTACATTGTCAGCTTTCTTTTCAAGGTTAGCTACGCGAACGCCAAGGCTGTCCAGTTCGTCAGCAAATTCTGCTGCCAGTTTGTCTACGTTTGCGCCTTTTGCCATAGCTTTTGCTACAATCTGTGCCATTTCATAACGGGTCATCAGTTTGTCGCCGCCGTAGGTGCCGTCAGGATAACCGTCTACTACGCCTTCTGCTGCCAGTTTGTTAACTGCGTCATAAGCCCAGTGGCCAGCCGGTACATCGCTGAACGGGTTAGCTGCATATGCAGATGCAGTTACGCCGAGAGCCATAGCCATTGCAAGTACTAAAGATTTTTTCATTTTTATTCCTCCTCAGGAACATTTTATTTTTATAAAACGCCTGCGGATAAATTCTGTCTTTTTGGCAACTGCTTCGTGCGAGTCTCCTGGTTTCCTCTACTCCGCAAGTTGCCTCCTCAAACAGCATTTATCGGCAAGGTATTATAAACTTATGTAAATTATTGTCCTCAATATGTGTTGCATTATACACTATGTTCACAATTATGACAATATTTTTTAATGAAAAAATCTAAAAAATTTTTAGAGCTGGCTCCAACTGTTAAGATAGTTACAAAAACAAACTTACTCTTTGAACAAATCACTATGCGTACCGGTTCTTGCCAAAGTCAATACCAAAACATCATTTTCAATATAATATATTAATAACCAATCTGGCTGTATATGACATTCTCTATAACCAACCCAGTTTCCACTTAATTCATGGTCTCTGTTAACAGGTGGCAAGTCTTCTCCATTAGCTAATTTATATACAATTTCTTTTAATAATTCAATTTTATATCCGCGTTTTATGGCGAGCTTTAAATCTTTTTTAAATTTAGCAGTATTTTTAACAGTGTATTTTAAATTTGCACTAGTTTCATTATTATAAATTTTATTCACTTTTCAAGCTCCGCAAAAAGTTCATTAATATCAGTATAGCCTTTTACAGAAGGGTCATTTGCTATTCGTTTCGCTTCTTTCATAGCGGCAATAGTTTCGGCATTCGGCCTTTCAAGATGAATTTTAAAAGGAATAGCCCCTTCACGCAGAGATTGACGGACAAAAATATTAAATGCAGTGCTTAAATTCATACCAAGCTCATTAAATAAAGCTTCTGCCTGTGCTTTTAAATTTGCGTCCATACGAATAGTAATATTAGTTGTACTTCCATTCATTTTAAGCACCTCCCTAAGTATATTTTAATGCATTTGCACATTTTATGCAATATATTGCACACAAAACATAAGCCGATTTATCTGTTACTTTGCATAAACGCAGAAAAGCGGATGGCATAAACCATCCGCTTTAGTTATTCTAATATTAAGCTGTTGTAAGGCTACGATTAGAAAGTGAATACAACTTCAGACCAAATAGTCTGTTCATCGGCATCGCCTTCACGAGATTCAAGGTCATAGTATTTAACTGCTGCTACAATGTTTTTAGCCAGAGTTACGTTAGCGCCAACTTCATAACCCTCAAAGCCATCTCCATCAGCAGTATTCATACCGGCCGGCAGAACTGCATAACCGTCAATGGTTTGTTCAAGGTAAGTAGCCCAAGGCTGATCAAAATAGTTAGCATAAATACCCCAGCTGCCTACTTTTGCAGCTTTAGCACCTTTGTATGCTAATCCTGCTGCCCAGCCATTGTTATCGCCATCATTCTGGTCATCGCCATGCATATATTCTGCTTTCAAAGTCAAATCTTTAACTACAGGTACAGCTGCACCTACGTTCCAGATTTCGTTGTCATTGAGCGTATCTGCTTTGTAATAGGTTACATAAGAATCAACCACACCAAGTTTAGCACTCAGGTCAACAGCATACATGCGGTCGCCATCTTCCATGGCACCATTATCCCAAGAATTGCTATCTACAGCTTTTGCTACATAACCGGTCAATTTAACATCTTTGCCATAAGAAAGAGAAGCACCATCAAAAGTAGCATCTACTACGTTACCGGTGTGGAGTTTGAAGTCCTGACGGCCAGCAGTTACTTTAACGCCGCCAACTTTACCAGTTACATAAGCCCAGTTCAGTTTTACTTCGTCATCGCCAGCATTATCATAATAGCCTTTTGCTTCATCAGCACCATCATAATACTGGTTGTTTTCAAAACGTCCGGTGTAGGTCCAGTCTTCATTGATTGCACCGTTTACAAACAAACGGGTACGCAGACGGCCTTGATGGGATTTAGAATCGCCATCAACATCACGATAGGAAGCACGGATCTGACCGGTGATTTTTACGTTGTCAGCTTTTTTCTCGAGGTTAGCAACGCGTACGCCAAGGCTGTCCAGTTCGTCAGCAAATTCTGCTGCCAGTTTGTCAACATTAGCGCCTTTTGCCATTGCTTTTGCTACAATCTGAGCCATTTCATAGCGGGTCATCAGTTTGTCGCCGCCGTAGGTGCCGTCGGGATAACCGTCTACTACGCCTTCTGCTGCCAGTTTGTTAACTGCGTCATAAGCCC
>ENA-ORNR01000084-ORNR01000084.1-human-gut-metagenome-genome-assembly--contig:-NODE-84-length-75808-cov-14.670799_pt1 | contig 75808 bp, 67 predicted proteins | sample MGYA00242114_ERZ509020 | MGnify/ENA primary metagenome ERZ509020 (study PRJEB26280, sample SAMEA2338758) | human gut metagenome | biome: human gut; feature: human-associated habitat; material: faeces...
CCCCGTTTTGGCCGTCAAACCGTTTTTTGGGGGGAGTGCTTAAAGATACAAAAAAGGCAACTAATTCGCAATGAAGTAGTTGCCTTTAATTTTATTATTTTAGGAATATCCCTAATAGAACCGCTGTTTCTGGTTCATCTTTCGGTGCTTCTTTAGGTTTCCATGCTACAACGAATCGAACAGAGGCAGATTTTACTTCATATCCTTTTTCTTTCCATTCCGCCAATGTATTCTGCATATTTTGTGATAATTTGGCTACTGGTTTATTGGTTAATGAATCATACAAGACGAAATTGTCGTAGTTTAAAAGATCTCCGCCTCTTAATGCCAATACCTCTCGTTTAAGTTTTCTGAAGAATCCCAGATAGACATCTTTATGAGAGAGTTGTAGAACAATCTCTTCGGGCATTGCATACTCTTTGGAATCAATAAAATGCTGGTCTACATTTAAATGATTAAAACAATTGCTATTCGTATGTATAGACAGTCTGTTTTTTGCACGTGTTATTCCCACGTAGTATCGACGCATCAGGTGAGCATCTTTCAAATAATTGTCAGATATAAGCATATATACGTTGTCGAACTCTTTGCCTTTGGCTTTATGAATGGTCGATATCACGACATCTGTACCTGAAACATCACAGAAATCTTCTACTGATGATTCAAATACAAACTCTTTGAAGTCACTAAGGTATTTTACTTTGTTGATTTGTTCAAATAGTTCCACACAACGCTTTACATACACCAAACTTTGACTTCCGTTGTAAGTGGAAAAAGTGGTATGTTTGGCATCTTCCCATAGTTCTTCCGGAATCAGGGGTGTTTTTGTCCGTTTGTCTATATATCTCAGGAAATATCTTATTTCGGCCATATTCCAAAAACGGAAACCATCCATAGATTGTACTAACTTGCTGTTTATTCCATATTTTCGTAAGAGAGCTACTAATATTACAGCTTCTTCGTTTGTCTGGGTGAGTACACACGAAGTGCCATTCGTCTGATGTTGGACTAATTCTTCAACGAGTGGCTGATACATATACTTTGATTGATAGTATGTCACTCCAACCCAACCATTCTCTTTTCTCATAGAGGTGATTGGGGTGCTTTTCATTCTTTTACTGATACTTTTCACAAATCCGTTGGCGAAATTCACCAGATGGTGCGCACTGCGATAATTCTCAGTCATCTCGAAAAACTTACTTCCGGGTTCCTTTGTCAGCCGGTACATATATTCGGAATTAGATCCGCGAAATTCATAGATATTTTGGTCATCGTCGCCTACTGCTATCATGCGCATCTCCTCGTTATTGGTCATTAGGGCCTTTACAAGCTTATATTCGTCAGTGCTCATGTCTTGAGCTTCGTCTATGACCAACACCGTCTTACCAATTTTGTTAGGTTCCACTTCTCCCTGATTAATCATTTCGGTAGCTTCTGCAACGACGTTTTTAGTATCTTCAAGATTTCCTATTCTTCCTAAAAGGTCAAAGCAATAAGAGTGAAATGTCTTTATCTCAACAAAGTGGGCGGCGTTGCCTATCAGCTCCATGAGTCTTTGTTTGAATTCGGTTGCGGCTGCCCTTGAAAACGTTAACATCAGAAGTTGTTCATGTTTTACATCTTCGAGCAGTAAGAGTGATGCGAGTTTGTGAACTAGCACACGTGTTTTTCCGCTACCGGGACCTGCTGCGACAACGATGCAACGTGAATCTTTGTCGGAAATGATTTCCATTTGTCGCTTGGATAATTGACCGAATAATTGCTTGTATTTCTGTGGTGTCAAGTTACGCTGTATTTCACTGACTCTTTCCCCCTTGAAGTATTTTGTGATAAACTTCTTGTAATCCATTTGGAAATAGTCTTGAACATATTGTAAGGCCGAATTGTAATCTCTTACCATCAAGTTGGCATATTCCCCCACAATATGAACTTGTTGAATCTTCTGCTTGTAGAATTCATTAAGCATTTGGTAGTCATCCTGCTTGTATCTCGATTTATTGTCCTTAATTCTTTGAATATTCATAGCATTATAAAGGACCAGGAAACCTCCTTCGAGTTTCAGTGCACCAATTCTCGACAGATAAAGAAGTGCTTCCTCCACGTCTTCCAATTGTATGTTGTCAAGCCCGCTGAAAAGGGACTGGGGATTTGACTTTATTTGATTTAGAAGTTCTACTACAGAAAACTGAACAGCTTTGTTTTGTGAGATTTGCTTTTCTGTATCAGCAGTCAACTTATATAGCCATTCCACTGTGAAACGGCTTATTTCCAATCGCTTTTCAAAACGTTTGATGGTTGATTCCATATCTGTTTGACGGCTGATTTCCATATTATGGACCGCATCTTCTTTCTTACGGATATATCCCTTGATTGTGAGGAAATAGAGTAACGTTCGGATGTCTTTTTCTTTAGATGTATTGATACCGTCGTTTGTTGCATCGTCATTCAGTTGCTTGCATGATATACGTAAAGATTTGTCAGGAATATGATTGAGGATGTATTGTTCAAGTTTCGCAAAACGTTCGAGGAGCGTGCGCGATTTTCGTTCCGATTCACCGGTATCTAACAAATAGGCGGATATGTCTTTACTGTCTGCCAATATACCTTCTTGTCGCATTCGCTCCACAACAGATATGATTTCACTTTTACTTATCCCCAGTATATCTGCCAGATAATCAATTCGTGATTCAGCTTCTGAATCTTGGGCTTTGGCAATATGTTTCTGTGAAATCAGTGATTTGATGATTCTGACGGCTTTCTCTATCTCATCACTGCCAAATAGTAGTGACGCTGATATGCGTTTTCTTGCTTCGTCTATATTTTTAACTGTGATACCTGTAGCATATACATGAGGTACATTATTGCCTCTTACCAAGTATCCACTTTGTTCCAGAGTTGCTAATGCTGTCCGTACGCGGGTCTCAATATCGGATACAGAATCATCCCAACCTGCCTGTCGGGCAATCTCCAGTGCAGAGCAGCTAACTTTCATGCGTTGTCTGGTGAGATCTTTTACAGCTTTCCATACCTGTTGAATTTCACTAATACTTAGTTTTGTCTGGTTCAACAGTATAAAATGCTTGTCTAAGTCATTATCACTATAAAGCACATAGCAACGTGCGTTGAGGCTGGGATCACGGCCAGCCCTACCTGCTTCCTGCACATAATTCTCCAATGAATCGGAAATATCGTAATGTACCACAAGTCCGACATCCTTTTTGTCGACCCCCATACCGAAAGCTGATGTTGCCACGATAATGCGTACTTGGTCATTCATAAATGCATCTTGATTGGCAATCTTATCATCAGAATCCATTTTGCCATTGAATGGCAATGCTTTATAACCGTCACGAGTCAATTTGGCAGCCAATTCTTGTGTACGTTTGGTACGTGATACATAAACGATTGTAGGACAATCGGATTCTGCTACAACTCCTCTCAGTTTTAAATATTTGTCATCGTTATTTTCAGCATGTATGACAGAATAACGCAGATTGGTCCTTGAAGCCGTTGATGCAAACAATTCTAAATCTAAATTCAAGGTTTGTTTGAAATAGTCACAAATGTCTTGTACCACTTTCTGTTTTGCCGTAGCGGTGAAGCAGGAAACGGGTATTGGCTTTTTACATCTTTTGTTTTGTTGGTATTCTCGGATAAATTTGCCTATGTAGAGATAATCAACCCTGAAATCTTGTCCCCATGAAGAAAAACAATGTGCTTCGTCTATTACAAATCTCACAACATGGCGTGCCATTAAAATCTTTTCAATGGTTTTTGAACGAAGCATTTCGGGAGATATATACAAAAGTGAAGCTTCTCCGTCTTGCACTCTTTGTATTGATAGTGCTCTTGTGATAGGATCTAACAATCCGTTGATAGTTACCGCATCAGTAATACCTCTATCAGCAAGATTATCCACCTGATCTTTCATTAATGATTGTAGTGGCGAAATGACGATTGTGAGTCCGTGCACAGAACGTCCTTCCATAAGTGCGGGCAATTGAAAAGTAAGCGATTTTCCTCCACCGGTAGGAAATATTGCCAATAGTGATTTGCCTTTTACTGCTGCTTGGGCAGCTTGCTCTTGAAGCGGTTCGCCTTCGTATGTACGGAATTGTTCATATCCAAAGAATGTTTTCAAGTTATGAAGCACATTCAGTTGCGTATTACAGTAAACGCAATTTTCGCTGCAACTGTTATGACGCAGGAGTTTTACGACAGATTCTACTTCGGGATAATTGTGCAGTACCCATCCGGGAGTGATGGAGCGGTAGTCGGTGGTGTCAATTAAAGCCAGAGCGTATGCCAATTCACATGGACGCCGTTCAGTTAACCTCTCAATATCAGCATGCTGGCAGATCTTATTCACGTAAAGTTTTCTTATGAGATCGGGTACTCCTTCATTGATATATTTCGCACCTACCATACTAAGAAATCCTTCAAACTCTGTCTTGCCTTTTAGTAACGATGCAAATAACGTACGTTTTTCGTCCGGCAACGAATTCCAACGTGCTATTTCGTCCAGTAGCAGAGCTTTTGCTTTTTCGCAATCATTCACAGGGTTGTTCATCTGCTCGCTGATCAGTTTGTCATCTTTTACAAGCTTATGATAAGGGCGTTCCGGAAATAATAAAGGTGATACATAAAGTGTATCGACAAAGAAGCAGTGGAATGTTTTATCGGTAAACAGATACTTTGCATCATGATGGATGATATTATGTCCGCAGATATAGTCTGTATCACTAAGAAATTTGAACAGCTCTTCTTTCGAAGATTTATGAAATGTTGCACCATCATGACGGAGTGCCCCAATATCATGGATTTTATGATCTTTCAAACCAATTTCAACATCTACTATGGCATAACGTATGGCATCAAATGGCACAGATGTGTTTTTATTGTTGATTACATGGTTGGTGTCCTCATCTTTTCCGATTCCTATAAGTCTGCTCCATATTGACATATATCCAATAAATAAGTTGTTTTATAATTGAATTTATTATGTATCTGCATCTTTTTATTGTTTGGGTATAGCCCCAATATTGTTTACAAAGATAAAAATAAAACTGAATAATCGGTTAAAATCACTGCTTTCTTTTTATATATCTATACCATTTGTTTTGCCGTTCAATGAGATTACTGTAACTTTGTGTCCGGTTTAAAAAGATTGTATATTATGGAGTTACCTAAAGATCCGATGATGCTGTTTAGCGTTATCAATATGAAATTGCGGGATTGCTATTCTTCGCTTGATGAACTTTGTGAAGATATGGATGTAGATAAGGAAGAGCTGGTGAGTCAATTAAAAGCCGCAGGTTTTGAATATAGTGCAGAGCACAATAAATTCTGGTAACGGCCTTCTCTTTAATTTACAGACTAACAATCTATCCGGATATCCGAAACGTCTCCATAAGCTCTGCCAAGAGCATGGAGACGTTTTTTTTATCTTATTATTATTTCCTTCCATATCCTTCACTCGTTAATAAAAGCAAAAAGCAAGATTCTGTATTTAACTTCCACACTTTTATGCGTTCTAATAGACAAAGTTCAGAAAAAGAATCGATGATAAATGAGAATAAAATCAGAGAAACTTGTGCCTCGAATCGCGGACGGGGATTCAAGATGTTGATGGACGTTTTTCAGGAACCGATATACAATTATATTCGTAGACTGGTTGTATCTCATGAAGATGCAGAGGACGTACTTCAAGAAGTGTTTATCCGCGTGTTCCGGCACTTAGACCAGTTCCGTAGTGAAAGTTCTTTGAGTACGTGGATTTATCGGATCGCGACAAATGAAAGTCTGCGTTTGCTGAATGACCGTAAAGAAGAAGGAAACGTTGCCTCCGAAGAGATTCAAGAGGAATTAATAAACAAGTTGCAAGCTTCTGATTACATTGATTACGAGAATGAGTTGGCAGTGAAATTTCAGGAAGCTATTTTGAGTTTACCGGAGAAACAACGTCTTGTGTTCAACTTGCGTTATTACGATGAACTCGAATACGAAGAAATAGCACGAATCTTGGATAGTAAGGTGGAAACACTTAAAGTAAACTACCATTATGCAAAAGAGAAAATAAAGGAATACATATTAAATAGATAGAAGAATGAAAAAGGATTTTGATTTTGACGATATTGGAAAACGTACCCCTTACCGTACTCCTGATGGCTTTTTCGAAGATATGCAACGGAGAGTGATGGAGCGTGCGGGAGTAAAGCAACGGCGGAAGTCACATTTGAAACTGATTGTTTCTGCGGTTGTTACGATGGCGGCAATATTAGCCGGATTCTTATTCGTTCCGTCCTTGCGTCAGATAAATGACGTTAAGTCGCCTTCTTCGATATTGGCTGTCGATAGAAGTAATGGTACGGACGCGGTAGATAAGTGGATTAAAGAATTGTCGGATGAGGAGTTGGAAGAGCTCGTCAGCTTCTCTGAAAACGATATATTTTTAAATTAAGTAACTCAATCAATTATTTAAAACGTAAAGATTATGAAGATGAAATTTATTTATGTACTTTTGGGTGCTCTCCTGTTGGGGAGTCAGATGAGCCTTTCTGCTCAAAACAATGATAACAGAGAAAAGAAACAGCGTCCTACGCAGGAACAAATGGTGCAGATGCAGACCAATCAGATGGTTAAAACGTTGATGTTGGATGATGCAACAGCAGCTAAGTTTACTCCTGTCTACGAGAAATATCTGAACGAATTGCGTGAATGTCGCATGATGAACCGTAAGCCCAGAGCGGAAAAAGCACAAGGTGCGGAAGCAAATGCTAAAAGAGAAGGTCAACGGCCGTCTATGACTGATGCGGAGATAGCGGCGATGTTGAAGAACCAATTTGCTCAGAGTCGCAAAATGTTGGATATTCGTGAAAAGTATTATAACGAGTTTAGCAAGATACTTTCTCAGAAGCAGATTATGAAGATCTATCAACAGGAGAAAAGCAATGCGAATAAATTCAAAAAAGAATTTGACCGTAGAAAAAAAGGACGTAAACCGGGACAAGGACACCATGAGGGACAGAAGCCTCGTGCTCCGCGTCAAGGTGAAAAATAAAGATTAGGTTTATTATTAGAGTTTTATTTTACTAAATCGACACAAAATTGAACATAGGCAGCCATATTTGTTTTTTTCAGCGGCGTTTGATTAGTTGTTATGTCTTCTTGCTGATTATCAGTTTGGCTGCTTATGCGCAGTCCGGTGGAAAGCGTTTCTTCGGACGTGTCGTTGATTCGGAAACCTATCAGCCGGTACCGTTTGCTACGGTCCGGCTTTTGGCTTTATCGGATAGCTCCCTGTTAGTAGGAGGGGCAACCGATGCGGAAGGTAAATTCCGATTGACCGTTGCCGCTCCCAAAAATAAGTCTTTGTTGCTTCATGTCTCTTTTATCGGATACACTGCGGTTTATCGGGAAGTATCGCCTGTAGCGGACAGTCATAAAAATAATCTGGGTGATATACCTTTAGCTCCGGAAGTAATTGCTTTGGATGAAACCGTTGTGGTAGGACAAGCGCCTATGGCGGTAACCGAAGAAGATACAACCGTCTTTAATGCGTCTGCTTTTCGTACTCCCGAAGGTTCGATGTTGGAAGATTTAGTGAAGCAACTTCCCGGTGGAGAGATAGATGCGGACGGAAAATTGTTGATTCATGGAAAAGAAGTGAAGAAGATTCTGGTAGATGGAAAAGAGTTCTTTTCCGACGATCCGAAAGCGGCATTAAAGAACCTCCCGGTGGAAATGGTGGAAAAGCTGAAAGCGTATGAACGTAAGTCTGATTTGGCACGTCTTACGGGGATTGATGACGGGGAGGAAGAAATGATTCTCGATCTGTCTGTGAAAAAGAATATGAAACTCGGTTGGATGGAGAATTTTATGGGTGGATATGGAAGCAAAGACCGTTATGAACTGGCCAATACATTGAACCGTTTTCGCGACAACTCCCAATTGACTATTATCGGAAACCTGAATAATACGAATAATCAGGGATTCTCTGAGATGCAAAAAGAATCAGCAGTCTCCAGCGGTAACCTGCGTACACAAAAAGGACTGACTACTTCCCGTTCTTTAGGTATTAACGCTACATACGATTGGCAACGCGTTAAATTTCGTTCGAATATTCAATATGTAGGTACGGACAGGCTGGAAGATAGTCGTACGACAGTCGATAACTTTCTCCGTCAAGATAAGTCGATAACGCAAAGTACGGGGCGCAACCGCCTGAAAAATGACAATCTGATCGCAAATGTGTTTTTGGAATGGAAGATGGATTCTGTTACAACCTTAATCTTTCGTCCCCAATACCGTACTGCCGCGAATGACAGACGTAACGGTAGTTTCCAGCAAGGGTGGGGGAATGATGTTTTGCTTAATGAGAAAGAGTCATCCGGAACCAATCATAATTCTTCGTACAATGTAACGATGATGATGCAACTCAGTCGTAAACTGAGTCGGATGGGGAGAAATATAGCCTTGAAAGTGGATTATGGAAGTAATGCCTCTTCAACGGACAGAAAGAATCTTTCTACCACGCATTATTTTAAGAACAATACGGAAAAAGTTCAGAATCAAAAGATAGAAGACGAAATAGACGGCTATAATTATCGGGTACAACTGGTCTATGTAGAGCCGTTACCTTGGTTGCATTTTCTTCAGTTCCGTTACAGTTATCAGTATCGGGCGAATAATTCCGATCATTTCGTTTACAATTGGGATAAGGATTTGGACGAATTTACTCCCGATTATGATGAAGAGGCAAGCAACTGTTTCGAAAATCAGTATAGCAATCACTTGTTTAATGTTGCGGTTCGCACTTCCCGAAAGAAATATAACTATAATATAGGTGCCGACTTTGAACCTCAGAAGTCTGTGAGCCATTCCGTATTGAAGGATGATCCGGAAAATCAATTGGAAAGATCTGTTTTTAATTTCTCTCCTACCGTCAATTTCCGTTATAAGTTCTCCAAGCGTACCCGTTTGCAAATAGTATATCGGGGAAAGAGTCGCCAACCCAATATACGTGATCTGCAGCCTGTGACAGATCGTACCAATCCTTTGAATATCCGGGTGGGTAATCCTTCTTTGAAACCTTCTTATATAAATACATTTACGTTGAATTTCAATTCCTACAATATGAAACGTCAACGGAATATGGTTGCCACCGCTTTGGTTGAAAACACGATTAATAGCGTAACCAATCAAGTGACGTATGATAGCGAAACGGGGGTACGGACCACGACTCCACTCAATCTGAACGGGAATTGGCGGGCTTTGGGCTCTTTCTCCCTCAACACTCCTTTCAGAAACCGAAGCTGGATATTCCGCACCTACTCATATGTGCAATACCGGAATCAGAACGGGTATACCACTATCAATAAAGAAGCTCCCGTGAAAAGTACTGTGAAACATCTTACCGCCCGTCAACGTCTGCAATTAACGTATCGGACAAAGCAGATGGAGATCAGCGCACGTGCCGAGTTGCTTTATAATAATTCGCACAACAATGTGAAAGAAACGCGTACGGAAACATATGATTATCGTTTCGGGACGGAAGTACAATATTATCTCCCTTGGGGAATGGAATTGTATACCGATCTTACCTATTTCCAACGTTCCGGCTATGGTTACGAAGGTTATGCTCGGGAGAATCTGATGTGGAATTGTCAGTTGTCGAAAGCCTTCTTGAAGCGGAAACAATTGTTGCTCCGCTTCAAGATATATGATATGCTCCGTCAGGATGTTTCAATGATACGTACCATTACCGCTACCGCTATCCGTGATACGGATTACAACGCTTTGGGTTCTTATTTTATGGTACACGCTATTCTACGCTTGAATCTGATGGGACGCTAATTGAAAATTAAATCTTCATTTGTCTGAAACCACTACCCTGTTTTGGTTGTTGTATGTCATGCGTATAAAACGGTGAAGAGTGGTAGTATGTTTAGATTGATGAAAAAAATAAAAGATGACGGCCGTTGGCGAATCTTCAAACTGAAATTGATTGATGCGCGGCTTTACTTCGTCAGTATCTTTGTTGGATTGCTGACGGGGCTTATTGCTGTCCCTTATCATTATTTGCTTCAATATTTCTTCAATCTGCGTTACGACTTTTTCAACTCTCATCCCAAATGGTATTGGTATATCCCCCTTTTTCTATTGATGTGGGGCATTCTGGTATTTGTTTCCTGGCTGGTCAAGAAAATGCCTTTGATAACAGGGGGAGGTATTCCGCAGACACGAGGTGTCATTAACGGGAGGGTGGAATATAAACATCCTCTGATTGAATTGATCTCTAAATTTGTAGGTGGAATACTTGCGTTGAGTACGGGACTTTCTTTAGGGCGTGAAGGACCTTCCGTCCAGATCGGCTCCTATGTAGGCTGTTTGGTTTCCAAATGGGGCAGAGTGCTTGCCGGTGAGCGGAAACAATTACTGTCTGCGGGGGCAGGTGCCGGGTTGGCGGCTGCTTTCGCTGCGCCGTTGGCTTCATCGCTGTTGGTTATTGAGTCCATAGAGCGGTTTGACGCTCCGAAAACCGCCATTACAACTCTTTTGGCGGGGGTAGTAGCCGGTGGGGTTGCCAGTTGGATTTTTCCGATTAATCCTTATTTCCAGATAGATGCGATAGTGCCGGGCATGACGTTTTGGTCGCAAGTGAAACTGTTTCTTTTGCTGGCTGCTGTTATTTCTGTTTTCGGAAAACTGTTCTCTATAACTACTCTTCAGGTGAAACGTATTTATCCTGCCATCAAGCACCCGGAATATGTGAAAATGCTGTATCTGCTTTTCATTGCTTTCATGATTTCTATGACTGAAGTCAATCTGACTGGGGGAGGGGAACAGTTCTTGCTTTCGCAGGCTATGCATCCGGATATGCATATTCTCTGGATTGTAGGTATGATGTTATTACACTTGGTCTTTAGTATTTTTTCCTTTTCTTCGGGATTGCCGGGAGGAAGTTTCATTCCTACATTAGTGACAGGCGGACTGCTTGGGCAAATTATAGCCTTGATTATGGTTCAACAGGGAGTCATTGCCTATGAGAATATTAGTTATATCATGTTGATTTGTATGTCTGCTTTTCTGGTGGCAGTCGTCCGTACTCCTTTGACTGCTATCGTCTTGATAACGGAGATAACAGGACATCTGGAAGTATTCTATCCGTCGATTGTTGTAGGAGGATTGACTTATTATTTCACGGAAATGCTCCAGATAAAACCCCTTAATGTAACTTTATATGAAGATATGATTCATTCGCCCGCATTTAAGGAGGAAACACGCTATACCTTGTCTGTTGAGGTGATGAGCGGTTCTTATTTAGACGGGAAAATTGTAGATGAACTTCGCTTGCCGGAACGTTGCATTATCATTAATGTCCATCGGGATAAGAAAGATTGTGCGCCTAAGGGACAAACGCTAATGCCGGGTGACCAGGTTCAGATAGAAATGGATTCACAAGATATCGAGAAACTATATGAACCTTTGGTCAGCATGGCAAATATTTATTGACCGGATTATTCAATGCTTCTGAGCCATGAAATTTCTTCTGCCCATTTGCTTTCATCCGGAGTTTCGAGTATGAGTGGGATATTATCGAATCTGGGATCTTTCATCAGTCTTTCAAAGAAAGCCTTTCCTATCAGGCCTTCGCCTATATTGTCGTGGCGGTCTACGTGGCTACCCAATGCTTTCTTGGAATCATTCAGGTGCATCCCACGGAGATAGCCGAAACCTACTTCCTTGTCAAATTCATCAAAGACCTTATCGTACTCGTTGACAAGGTCGTAACCGGCCGTATAAGTATGGCAGGTGTCCAGACAAATACCTACCCGGCTTTTGTCGTCCACCCGGTCAATGATATATTTTAGTTGCCAGAATTCGCTTCCCAAGTTACTGCCTTGTCCGGCTGTATTTTCGATAACGGCCGTCACGCCTTTTGTCTTTTCTAACGCCAGATTGATACTTTCTGCGATAAGGGATAAACAGTCTTCGATTGATATCTTATTGAGAGAACTTCCAGGATGAAAATTCAATAACTTCAGGCCAAGCTGTTCGCAGCGTTGCATTTCGTCCAGAAAAGCGTCACGGCTTTTGGCAAGTCCTTCTTCTTCCGGATGTCCCAAATTGATGAGATAGCTATCATGAGGCAAGATGTATTCCGGTTGGAAACCATATTTATTACAATTCTCTTTGAAGAGAGCGATACTTTCTTCCGTCAATGGTTTGCTTACCCATTGGCGTTGATTCTTGGTGAACAAAGCAAACGCGTTTGCTCCTATTTCATGCGCATTGACGGGGGCAAGCTCTACCCCGCCGGATGCACTTACATGTGCGCCTATTTTTTTCATTGTTATATCTATAATTGTATGAGATGATTATGTTGGCTATGATTGCAAAGGTAATGAATATATTTAATATAGGAATATATTTAATAAAGTTTGAAACTGCTCCCGTTGTGCGTAGCTTTGAATGCTTTCTATTGTAGTAAAACTTATGTTCTCTTATATCCTAACTTCCTTATGATTATATCTAAACTTCCGTTTTGCAGCAATGAAACTATAAACGAAGATTGCGTTTATAAAAACAAAGGCTTCATTTATATAAACGCAACCTTCGTTTTTATAATCAAAGGCTTCGTTTATAGATTGCGACTAGTCAAACCGAAATTTAGTTACTGATGAAGAGAAGTTTGGCTATAGGGAAGAAGAAGTTGTCTATTAGTAAAACATGGCTGGGTATGCGCCCTATTCACATATAGGTGAAAGACTGATGAGGGGAAGACCCTTCACCCGCAAACGATGATGAACAGGACGTTATGGCGAAAAGGTGAAGGGCTTTGAAATTTTAAATCTATACGTATTAGTGCGTTGGTTTTCGTGAATTGTATTGGGTTGTCATCGTGGAGAAGAAATAAAAATAAAAGAAAGTTTGTATGTCTTAATATTACTTTCTATATTTGCAACATCCAGCTAGCCCCAGAGGGGGCGGCGGGAAATTTTTAGAATTAAGAAAGGCGTTTACCAAACGTTATCTTCTGAACTCAAATCTCGCAAGTCTTAAATGCGATTTTGTAAATGCTTGAATATCACCAATTTTATCATTACGCTTTCATTTCAAGAAACAAAACAGAAACAAATATGACAAGAAACACGTTTTTGTTCCTTTACCTGTTTCCGTTGGTTTCTTTCCAATCAGTTGCCTTCATTTTGCAATATTGATGAAAAAACAAATGTTCACCAACTGCTCATTGTTGGTATTTGGCAATTATTCTTGATGACGAATTATCTTCCGATTTATCCGTTTGAATTGTTTTTGTCTTCACGAGAAAGAATATCATTTTTCAAGTTATAGGTATTGAGAGTATTTTTTGCAGTCAAAAGAAAAAAGATTGCCTGTACCATTTTACGATTACATATCCTTGTTTCAAGGACTGCAAATCCACACTTTTTTCAATTTTCATACAGACATATATACAGTTTACTTTAGGTTAGCATATATATAAGAGCTAACCAAGGTAAACTAAAGTGTTTTGTTGGACTCCAAATCCAAACCTGCATGACCTCTTTTTTCTTTGACTGCAAAGTCCTCTTATAACAAAATCGCAACTTGTGCAATTCGCCTGCACTGCTGTACCCGTATGCTTGTCATGCCAACCTATCGGGCTTTGATAAGAATTGTGTTGCAAAGGTACCTGTTGTGGCATTCATCCTGCAAGGTCAGTGCCTACGGTTTATCCGTAAAATCTCCACGCTCTGATGTCAGAGGTAGTATTTGACGGCAAAACCTTGTCTTGATGAGCCATAACACCTTTTGGAGCAACATAATTCTTTAATCAATCCCGATAGTAGTTGGTTCTACATGAGGGAAGAAAATAAAAATCAGACTTATGGCAAATACTTGCGACACTCAGTACAAGGTGACAGGTTCACGCAAAGCGGTGGCTGACCTTTGGAACACACTCCAAAAATTAGACGTAAACAGTACAAATGTGTATCTGTACCGCTTGGCAGAACACTATGGTATCGACTACGAGAAGAAAGACCTCTCGGTAAGAGGACACATCTATTGGGCAGAGTATGAGGAGAACGAGGAAGATGATTATGCCCTCTTGTCCTTTGATACAGAAAGTGCATGGTCTTCATGCGACCTTTTCTTTGAAGAGGTAAACAAGACTCTTAATAATGAGTTATCAATCAGTTGGCGAGAGATTGAGCCAGGCTGTGACATCTTCTATACCCATGACGAAAACGACTTCTTTCCCGAAGAGTGCTACGTTACTGCTTATGGAGACATCTTCGATGATTGCGAGGGTGCTTATTCCACTATTGATGACGCCATCAAAAAATGGAGTGAAAAGACAGGCGTTTCTTTGGACGGAAAGACCATACAGGAGAAGATGGACTACATCAATGACTATGAGTATGAGGACGAGGACGCGAATTTCTACATCAACCCAATAACTTTTGGCTGATAAGGAGGATATGATATGGCATTTATAGACTTTGAGCAGTTGGAAGGTATAGTCGGGTGTTTCTGCACCCTGCTATATCCCCGAAAGGGACAGACGGAGGGAACGATTGTTGAGGACTTGGGCAGTGAAGTCATAATACAACTCAACAATGGCAAGGAAGTGGTTGAATACAAAGATGACATCATCATCTGCGAATAATCAAGAAAGTCTGCTGGCTGTGTGCTGACAGGCTTTTTTCTTTTCATTGCAAGAACTCTTTTACACCAATTCTTCCAATGGTGCGAAGGATGTTTTATCTTATATATGGTCGCAAGAAGAGCAATATGCCCACTTGCTCCATCCTGTTATAGATGCAATACATCCACCTTATATATCTATGATTATTCTTTTGTTCCCTGCGCCATTATAAGCGACACATCACCTTGTTACGATAAAGGCAATTCTGCCTCTTGGTCTTACCCGTCTGCCATCGGCACTTCTTCCTTTCCTGATGTGGAACTTGGTTTAGGCATGATGACAGTGTGATACTCCATCCTTTGAAGTCTGTTTTCCATCGGCTTGATACCTCTTTTCTGTATTAGTAGCACATTGGTGCTTGTCGGTCGTTGTGCATCACTGCTCCACCGCTTCCATCTTCAGCTAATAGCTGGTCCCCTTGCTTCGTTCATTACGGCTTACCGCCAAAGCTATGCCGCGGGCGTTGCTGACAGATAGCCTCCTTGCTTACGACCTTTGTTCCATTGTTTTGCCCCGTCTTTTTCTGAATAGATCCATTTCAAAGCCACTTATTTTTACCATGCGAATTTAGCGTGATGCTGCGAAGGACTATGCCTTCTTGTGTGGCCGCTGCCGCTGTGACCAATAAAATAGTGCGTAATCTTCCTTTTTGCCTTCCGGCTTCCTCCTCCTTGCAAGGCATAGTTCAAGCGAGCTTGACTCTGCTCTTGCTTCGTTCGTCGGTTCTTCCTTACCGCCAACAACAAAAAGAGTATTGCGGACGATTTTCATGGTTTTTCCCACATGATGCCACATCCCTGCTTTTGATTGCATGTAAAAATTAAGTTTCACTTTAAAATTCAATTCAAAATGAAAAAGATCGAGAACAACTTCACAGTTTCAGGTTATGTAGGTAAGGATGCAGAAATCCGTCAGTTCACAAACGCCAGCGTAGCACGCTTCTCACTGGCAGTAGGCCGTCAGGAGAAGAACGGCGAGGAAACCAACCGCGTATCAGCATTCATGAACATGGAGGCATGGCGCAAGAACGAGCACAAGGACTCTTTCGACAAGCTCACCAAGGGCGCGTTACTCACCGTCGAAGGCTTCTTCAAGCCGGAGGAATGGACAGACAAGGACGGTGTGAGTCACAACCGAATAATCATGGTTGCCACCAAGTTCTATCCCACACCGGAAAAGGAGGAAGAGGCTCCTGCTGAAAAGCCGGCCAAGAAAACGACCAAGAAGGCTAAGAAATAGCCTTTCCTCTCTCATAACAAGGCGACCTTCGGGTCGCTTTTGTTTTGCTCAGGAACAAACTTTTCATTCCACCTCTTTTATTGAACAATACCCAGTACCTGTTATACAGATTATACGGACTATTATAGTCCAATAGGATCTTTTGTCATGCCCGTCCAACTGCGGGAGCGTATTTAAGTTGCAAAGGTACACAGCTGCAGACGGGTGACCTCGGTATTCATTACAGACTGCATAAAATCTTCCTTTTCACATGGGAAAAGAGTATTTGATTCATTCTGTAACGTAACCTTCCGGATGTTCCTCGTCTTTCTCTGTCTTTTCACCGCAACGTAAATACAATTCCTGCAAGTTGGAGCATAAGCCTCCAAGCAGAGGGAAAATAAAAACAAACAGACAATGGAAAAGAAACAGCTAATTTGGACTTGCGACAGTCTTTCTAATGAAGATGCACGCAAAGAGTATCAGAAAAGCCAGCGTGAGTGTTCCGGCAATGAGGAATACGAAGTGACAAACGAGGAATGGGCGGAGGAGGTTTACCTGTGGCTTGATGACGAGCGCACCAACCTCAACAAAGTGGTCGATGGTGTAATAATAGCCTTCGCAGACCTCGGTTTGTGGCACGGCAGGAGGCAGGGGTACAAGATTGTCGGCAGCAACATCGCAGACATATTGCGTTCATCATACGATGCTGAATGGTTTGGCGATACCTACAATATCCGTGGTGTCGAATACCACCATGACGGTACGAACTATATCCTTTACCGTGTGGCAAAGGACATGGAAACGGCGGAGCGCATAACAGAGAGAATCTACAGCGGAGAAATTGATGAAACGCAGTTCCGCAGAATGACATGCTCACTCCACCCATACGTGGCAGAGATATACGGCTGGAAAACAAGATGCAGGAAATGTGTGTGACCGTCAATTCCCCAACTGTATTGGTAGAAATGCTGATATGGCTGGGGAGCATACTTTTTACGGATGCCCAAAGAGTATGCCCCGAACTTTTATACAATCTCATACAAAGAGACATGGCTGTTATAGCTTTTTCATGTTTACCATTCCAACAACCCACTTCCCTCTTTTATCAGGCTCCTGTCCTGTTATACATGATTATCCGGTTCCATTTTACCAAACGAAATGCCATTCTTCATTCTGCGTGACCATCGTGATATTATTTTTCCGCAAAGGTAAACCGCCGCTTCCAAGCCTGCCAATGCCTGGCTATGCCGCGAGTGACTGCGGAAAATCTTCCTCTCCGCTGTCGAGCGTATTTTCCGCATCAGCCTTGTCCGTTTGTCACCGCCACCTTTGGATAAGCAGAAAAATAAATCCCCACGGTCACAGAAAGACCGAAATGAGGGAAGAAAAAAAACATTTTTCAAACAAGGTTAAATATGAGTTACGACAAGAAAAAATCACTCATGGCTAATGTTGAAGCCATTGAGACAGCAATGAGAGTCAAGGCGCAGGGACGATGTGCCACAGACGAGGAGAAAGAGACACTTTCCAAGTATTCGGGCTTTGGTGGCATCAAGGAAGTGCTGAACATGGGTACAGACAAGCCAATCATAGGAGATATGGCTGAACCTGTCAGTAAATTGCGACGGCTGATAGACGAATATCCGTACTTCACGGACACGGTGCGCAAGCAGGTAATATCAAGCATCAAGGCATCTGTGCTGACCGCTTTCTATACACCGCAGTTTTTCATTGACGCAGTGGCACGGCAGATACAAAAAGTGTTTGCTGATAACGGTCTGACCATGCGCTCATTCTTAGAGCCAAGCGCAGGAATTGGCGGTTTCCTGCCAGTAGCCATGCACGGCACTTGCAGCCACGCTTTCGAGAAAGACCACCTCACAGGGCTTGTCCTTTCCGTCCTGCATGACGATACGCATACATATACGGCAGGATTTGAGACCATAGACAGCGTAATCACCGAAAACCGCAGCTTTGATGTCATTGCCTCAAACATTCCTTTCGGCAACTTCCGTGTGTTCGATGCCGAGCTGTGGAAGAAAGGCGGCATATACGAACAGGCAACCAAGACCATACACAACTATTTCTTTGTCAAGTCCATGGAACTGCTTAACGAGGGCGGCTTGCTGGCTTTCGTCACTTCAAGGGGTGTAGCCGATGCTCCAAGCAACAAGTTCGTGCGTGAGTATCTTGTGCGTCATGCCAATCTCATAACCGCATTGCGTCTGCCCGACACACTTTTCATGCAGACAGGCGGCATAGAGGTGGGAAGCGACCTGCTTATATTTCAGAAAAACACGCACAAGAGCGCACTTTCGGGACGTGAGCAGGCTTTTCTGCAAGTAAGCAAGGAAATGGTGGATATGTCGGGAAAGACCACCGAGTATGCCAACAGGCTTTTCACCATGCCAAAGACCACGCTTGCCACAGGCAGCCACATTACTATGAACCAGTACGGCAAATATGTACGCAAATATCTGTGGCAGAGCGGTGAGATTTCCATGTTCAAGTATCTGTCCGGAATGCTGGAGAGTGATTTTGAGCGGTATTTCCGCAAGAGCATACTTGCCAATGGAGGCAGCCAGCCCATGCAAATGTCATTATTCGGTGATATGGATTGTGACACGGACATAAACAGGCAAAGAGGGAAACGTGCCTATACGGACGATACGGAGGCATGGATGAAAAACGGTGCTTTGGTGATGTTCGAGGGGCAGGTTGGCACACTGCAATACCGCAAGTCAAGCCATTACACCGCAACGGCAGTTGATTTCATGCCTGTTGATGACGGCAAGGTGAACATCGAGAGGGCAAGAGACTATTTCCCTATCCGCAAGACCTATTTTGAGCTTTCAACGACAGAAAGGGAGGAACAGAGGGAAGAAGAAGCATTGAGGGAGCAACTAAACAGGGAGTATGACGCTTTTGTCGCCAAGTGGGGATTTTTCCACGACAACGACAACAAGGAGTTTATCATGCTTGACAGCCTCGGTGTGGAGGTGTTCACCATTGAAATGCAGGTCGGCAGGGACATCTTCAAGGCAGACATCATGCGTGAGCCTGTCGCCTTTCAGAAAACCGACACGTCAAAGGTAAAGACTCCAGCGGAAGCATTGCTGGAAAGCCTGAACTATTACGGAGGTGTGAACATGACCTATTTGGTGCAGTCCACAGGCAGGAGCGAGGACGACATCGCCGCAGAACTCAAAGGCGAGATATACTACAATCCCATTGTCAGCAGATGGGAGCACAAAGGCATGTTCCTTGCAGGGAACGTGATTGCCAAGAGCAAGGAGCTTGTTTCCTGCATCGCTACTTTGGAAGGCAGAGAAAAGGCTTATGCCGAGGAAGCACTCTGCGCATTGGAAGAGGTCTGCCCCGAAACCGTCCCATACGAAGAGCTTGACATCAACATGGGCGAGCGTTGGATTGACACACGGCTTTATGTCGCTTTCGCATCAGAACTCTTTAATGTGGAAACAAGCGTGATGTACTTTGATGTGAACGACACCTATCTTGTGCGTCTGCAGGGATATACCCCGATAGCATATAACACATATTCCGTGCGTAACTACAACGGTGAAGACCTGTTCGTTTTCGCTTTGCAGGACACCGTTCCCGAAATCACAAAGGAGATTTACCGTGGCGGTGAAAAGGTGCGTGTGCCCGATGAGGAAGCCATACAGGAGGCAGCCACCAAGATACAGGAAATCCGCAGCAAGTTCAACACATGGCTTGACAGCAGACCGATAGCGGAGCGTGACGAGCTTGTGAGAGTGTATAATGAGCGGTTCAACTGTTATGTGCGTCCGAGCTATGACGGTTCGGCACAGACATTCCCCGGACTGTCCTTTGAGCAGTTCCCATACAATGACCTGTACCCGTCACAGAAAGATGCAATCTGGATGATAAAGCAGAACGGAGGCGGCATCTGCTGGCATGAGGTGGGAACAGGCAAGACCATGATAATGTGTGTTGCCGCATACGAAATGAAGCGTATCGGACTTGTGCAGAAGCCTATGATAATAGGACTGAAAGCCAACGTGCATGAGATAGCAGACACTTTCCGCAAGGCATATCCAATGGCAAAGGTTCTTTATCCGGGCAAGGAGGACTTTTCCCCTGCCAACCGCAAGGAGGTGTTCTCTAAGATAAAGAACAACAACTGGGACTGCATCATTCTGACACACGACCAGTTCGCCAAGATACCGCAGTCGGAAGAGACCATGATAGAGATTTTCACGGAGGAGCTTGACGATGTGGAGCGCAGCCTTGAAGTGCTGGAGAGAAGCACCATGCGCTACCGTAGCGGAAAGATGCAGAAAGGGCTTGAACAGAGGAAGCAGAACCTGAAGGCGAAACTTGACGAGCTGCATCTGAAAATAGAGAGTCGGAAAGATGACACGCTGGATTTCCACTCAATGGGTATCGACCATATTTTCATAGACGAGTGCCACCTGTTCAAGAACCTTATGTTTCAGACACGGCACACAAGGGTTGCTGGTATCGGGAACACACGAGGCTCACAGAGAGCCATGAACCTGCTGTTTGCCATACGTGACATTCAGCACCGCACAGGCAGGGACTTGGGGGCTACATTCCTGTCGGGCACGGTGGTGGTGAACGCACTGACCGAGCTGTATGTGATGTTCAAGTACCTGCGCCCGAAAGAGTTGCTGAGACAGCAGATAAGCTGCTTTGACGCATGGGCGGCAATCTTCACGAAGAAGACGGCGGACTACGAGCTGAACGTGACAGGTGCAATAAAGAGGAAAGAGCGTTTCCGCACCTACATTAAAGTGCCGGAACTGGCGATGTTCCTGCGTGAGATTACGGACTACAGAACCGTCGACATGATAAACCTTGATGTGCCGGAGAAGAACGTGCGTTTCCTCTCACACGCTCCCACCATAGCACAGGAGGAAATGATTGGGCGGCTTGTATCATTTGCCAACAGCGGTCAGTGGGAAGACTTGGGACTTGACATGCCGGAGCCGGAAAACCTCGACAAGGCAAAGATGCTTGTCGCTACCAATGTGGCACGAAAGATGGCTCTTGACATGCGTCTGCTGGGTGACAGATTCACTGACGATGCAGGAAACAAGGCTTCAATATGCGCAAGGACAATCTATGACTATTATGTGCGCTCCAACGCAAACAGGGGTACGCAGTTCGTGTTCAGTGACCTTTCCACATACAAGCACAACGAGTGGAACATATACAGCGACATAAAAGACAAGCTGGTGAGGTTGGGTATTCCAGCCGATGAGATACAGTTTATCCAGTGCGCCAAGACCGAGAGGGCGAGAAAGCGGCTCTTTGAGGACATGAACAATGGAAAGGTAAGGGTGCTTTTCGGCTCAACGACAATGTTAGGCACAGGGGTGAACGCACAGAAAAGAGCCGTGGCGGTGCATCATTTGGAGATACCATGGCGACCGGCTGACATGGAGCAGCGCAACGGTAGGGCTGTGAGAAAGGGCAACACCGTGAAGCTGTGGGGCGGCAATGTGGTTGACATTATAATATATGGTACGGAAAAGACCTTGGACGCATACAAGTTCAACCTGTTAAAGAACAAACAGATGTTCATTAACCAGATAAACAACGGCACGATAGCCGTGCGCCGTATCGACGAGGACAGCATGGACGAGGACAGCGGAATGAACTTTGCGGAGTTCGTGGCTATCCTTTCCGGCAACACCGACCTGTTGAGCAAGGCTAAGATTGACAACAAAATCATGCAGCTGGAGAAAGAACAGGCGATATTCAAGAAAGCACGTATCAAGGCAGAGCGGAAGATTGCCACAAACAGGCAGGACATTGACAGGACAAAATGCACGGCAGAGCGTATGAGGCAGGACTTGGAATACATCAACTCATACAAGGGAGAAGCCGTAACGCTGCTGTTGAACATGCAACAGGCAACGGCAGAGGAGACAGGGCGCGAGCTTCACCGCATATCAAAAACATACCGCAGTGGGGCAAGTGAGACAATAGGCAGCTATATGGGGCTTAACCTTTTGGTACACAGCGAGACCAACCTCACAGGCTTATTCGACCATAATTCATTCTTTGTGGAGGGAGCAAGCGGACTGAAATACCGTTGCGGTTTATCCGGAGCATTGCCCTTGGGATATGTCGAGTCCGCACAATATCCAAAGGCTACGCTTGAAAAACTGCCGTCACTCTTGAATGAGCAACAGAACCGCATCAAGAAGCTGGAAAGCGAGATACCCACATTGCAGGAGATTGTCAGCAGGGAGTGGGACAAGGCGGACGAACTGGCAAGGCTCACATTGGAGTGCAAGGAACTTCAACGTAAGATAGAGAAGGACTTGAAGGAAAAGGAACAACAGCCCGAACCAATTCCGGAACCCGGAGCGGAAAACGTAGCCACGGACAAGGTGGCGTGATTATTACTTCATATTTAACCCTTTCCCTCTGTTTGGTTGTGATAACCGGACAGGGGGATTTTTCGTTTCATAAAGGCATTGCCGATGCTTTCTCCTGCTTTACAATGATATGCCTTTTATAGTCACTGCACTTAAATGCCGAAGTATCTGCACTTAAACGGCAAAGTATGTGCACATACTTTGCTGCCACTGTTTTACAGGGAGCATCCGGGCTTACTGCTGTAACAGGAAACAGTTTCTTCTGTTATAGAACATGTTTCATACTGTTGTACTGTTACGATTTCCATTCCGACATATATCTGCCGTCAGGATTTATCGGATGCAAAGGTCTGTAATCGCCGCATGATGCCAACGGCTTGAAGTGCATTTCCTGTAAATTCTTCCTCCATGCGGAGTGTAATTGGCAGGAAAAGCCGTCGCATGAAGCTGTCCCGATGACCGTTTATGGGCATCCGTAAAATCCCTGAGCGGCAATAAACAAGCCGAAAACAGGGAAAACAAAATGTTTCATATAAAAACGGTCTACACTATGACAAGGAAAAGGAGCAAGACCTACAAGTTTATCGAAAAACTGATAGACAAGGTTACGACAAGCGAGAGCAACAACATGAGTTTCAACTGTTACGGACATCTTGTAGAACTGCAAAGCGGCACGGAGGACTATGTTTCTGTGACGATATACAATACCGATGACCGCTATAAGGGAGAAATGGCAGATTTCAACTTCGACTATCTGACAAAGGAACTGCACTTTGTGTTTTCTGAGAGCAAGGCTCTGACAGACAAGATAATCGGGACATTTGACACATTATATTCAAGGCGTCATATCCGTGTGTCATACGATGAACAGGAATACGAAGACGAGGATACCACGTATGAGTATGATGAGACGGACGAGAACGCCCTGCCAATAAAGCATTTGAACAAATAACCCTATAAATTTAGAAAAAATGACATTCAATTACAACAACGAGGAAAAGACACCAATGTCACTGGTGTTGGAGAACGGAATTTCCGTTAAAGGTGAGTTTATCGACCTTAGAATTGCTATTGACACATTGCCGCCAAACAAGGAATGGTATCAAATCAGACACGCTGATGATGACGGGTGCGAACCTGCCTCACTGAAAAGGGGGTGTGTGGTAGTGAACTTTTTCGGCACGTTCATCTGTGCCCCAATCAAGGAAATCACAGACGGCGAGGAGATTAATATATTGGAATGGAATTTTGAGGATTGAAACATGAAGATAAGGAATTTTGCGACATTCGGTCTGTTTATGAATGGAAGAATGGTAAACAGTGGAAGCATTCAACTAATGGAGAATGAAGCCATAAGAATGATTGTGAGCGGACAAGCGGAGAATGTCAGAATATCCGTTTTTGGCATTGACGGAGATACGGTAGTGGAAAAGACACCTGTACTTTCTTACAGACTGGCAGGTGACAGCATTTTCATTGTGAACATGCTGACAGACGCAGAGGGTGCAGATTAACAGCCCCTCTGTTTCACAACGTAATGAAGGACAAGTTAGTCCATGCCGGGAATTTCATTAAGTGATAATCGGCATGGGCTGCCTTACCCTTATCCAATTCACACGCAGGAGAACCACTTTTACATAAAATACATTCCTGCTGTTATACGCAGCGTTGCTGTCAGTTTATGTTGTACCGCTACGCCCCACACCATTAGCGAAGCGTCACCAATATTGTTGGCATACAGACATTCTTGGCTGATGGCGAATGAATCGCTATGACCCAAGAAAGACAGTATGCCAAGGGCAGAACGCGAAAGGACTGCCATCTATGCCACAAGCAGTGGAAGACGGAGCTTCCAATAGTTGTGTCTTTTGTTGGCAATCCATTCGCCCTGATGTCCTGCCTGGCAATATTGCGACCGCTTCACTGCCCACCCATAACTGTTGTAGATTGTTTCTTCTTTTTTATTGTAAAGCTTATCCTTTTATATTATGATGACAGTGCTTGTCCACAAAGGTAAGTTGTAGGTGGCATACAAGTCTGCTACCTGCAATTTATCCTTGTGGATCAAGGCAGGGACAGAACATGCTTGTCTGAAGGCAAGCGAGTTCTTGGATGTCCATGCCTCATTCTCACCATTCTTGTCTTTTATATGCAGCAAAACTGTCCTCCTTCATTGTACGGCTACGCCCCACACCACCAGCGAAGCGTCACAAGGTCTGTCATCATACAGACACCATTGGCTGATGTCAACAAGTTGATATTGGCCAACGATGACAGTATGCCGAAGTACCGACACGAGAAAATTGCCAGTCCATGCCACAAGCTATCAAGGCTGACGCTTCGATGACTTGCAGCACGTACATTCAACATACTCGTCTTATGTCGGCACAGCAGACCGGCGACCGCTTCACTGCCCACCCGTTCCTTTTTGGGTCTTGTGTTCCACCTTATATATATGTTTTCTTCTCTTGTATTGATTCCATGGATATTCTTCCAGTCAGCACTGTGACAGGCATATTTCCTGCAAAGTTAGCCGCTATGAGACAACCGTCAAATTCTGCTTGCGGTCATAGGACTGTGAACAATCTTCCTTTTCCGAGGAAAAGAGTATTCTTCACACACAATTTGTCTGTTTGTCTTTCTCTGCGGCTTGTGTGGGCAGAAAATATCCCTCCACAGGCTGAAATGCCTCGAAAGGAGGGAAAGAAACGATTTAGCGAGTGCAGAGGGAGTTTACTCACTATGCCGAGCGAGAGTTTCTTCAATGAGGTTAAAGAAAAAATGATTGTATCACTTAAAACGTAAGGCAATGAAGATTATCATTCTACATGATGCTGACGCACGCATCGAGTTTCTTGACGTAGCCGACCATCTTATCGGCTCTGACATTGAGGAGTTCCTCTCCAGAAAGGGCTTCTCCGTGAACAACATTACATGGCTTGCGGCTTCCACAGACCACGTTCCTGTCGTGTACCATAAGTTCGACATAGACCGAAAGACAGGCGAGGCAACCCATACGCAAAGGGAGGCACAGCTGCAAGACCTCACCATTCACGGACAACTTCAGGAGTTGAAACACCGTGAGCAGGACGAGTTGAAAACGGCTCTCCGCAGGTATGGTGAAGAGGTGGACGGTGGTTTTGAGGTGCATTTCGAGGGAGAGCCACCTATTGTGGCAGGTTATCTCTTTGACGAACCATGCGATATTGTAATCAATGCCGCACGAGTGGATGGTGACGGAAACCTATCCCTTATCGGCGAGGACAAGCAAGACCGGGGTGAACAATACAACATAGAGCCAGGCGAAATTTTTGGCGGTCAGTTGGACTATGTGACGTCAAACATAAAGGCATGGAAATAGGAGGAAACGGATATGACACAGTGCATCGTATATGACGAAACCACCAAGGAAAGCGAGACTTTCTACACCTTGACCGCTGCCAAGAAATGGATGCGACAGCGCATGAAACTTGGACATAATGTTAGCGGACAGAAGTACAAGGTCTATGCGGACGGAGAGTTTGTGAATTGTGGCTCTATCAGTCTCACAGGCAGCAACAAGTCTTTTGTCGCCAACACAAGGCAGACAAAGAAAGGATATTAAGAACAAGGTAACGGCAAGTCTCACCAGCTTGCCACAAAATACATCACATTATGATTTACACTCACACTATTGGACGCATTGGGGCAAAGGATTGCCGCGTCATCACAGGTAAACACGGAACATTCATGTCTGTGGACATCGCTGTGGACGACTACAGCAAGGGAAACAACATCACCACTTGGGTAAGGGTGAAGAGCAGCAAGGAGAACCATATCCGATTGGCTGAATACCTTACCAAAGGTCGCATGGTGCTTGTGGAGGGTACGCTTACATCTTCCATTTGGACTGACCGCAACGGAGAGAACCATATCCAGCACAGCATTATCGCTGACTCCATCGCCTTTGTCAATGCAGGTAAGAAGGATGCAGCCGACAACACTGCTACGCAGGCTCACAAGGCTGCCAAGGCAGAGGGGAAAGCTCCCCAACCACCTGCCGATGCACCGCAGGACAAGAGCGAAGACTTGCCCTTCTGACAATGAAAGTAGTATTGACTAAAAGCAGTAAATGTTGTTCGTAGTATCGTAGGAAGCCCTACCTTACTACGGATGGCAAATACTAATGGTAGAAAAGTAGTATTCACAAACAATAGTATCACATTATGACAAAGATAATTGCAATCCTAAACCACAAGGGTGGCGTGGGGAAAAGCACTACCGCAGTAAACCTTGCAGCAGCCCTGCAACTGAAAAGAAAACACGTTTTGGCTATTGACATGGACGGACAAGCCAATATGACCGAGGCTTTGCGGCTATCCATCGAGGAAGAGCAAACCGTATATGGCGCAATGAGCGGTCGTTACCCATTGCCGTTGGTCAAATTGATAAACGGTATCACACTCTCACCCTCATGCCTTGACCTCTCTGCTGCCGAGTCTGAACTTATCAGTGAACCAGGACGAGAACTGATATTGAAAGGGCTTATCGCCAAAGCCATTGCCGTGCAGCCCTTTGATTATGTCATCATTGACTGTCCTCCATCATTGGGTTTGCTTACATTGAACGCGCTCACCGCTTCTGACTATATCATCATCCCCGTACAGGCGCAATATCTTGCCATGAGGGGGATGGCAAAACTCATGGATATTATCCGCATTGTTCAGGAACGGCTCAACCCATGCCTGAAAGTAGGCGGCATCGTTATCACGCAGTTTGACAGGCGCAAGACATTGAACCGAAGTGTGAAGGAAATCGTCAATGACAGCTTTCACGAAAAGGTCTTCAAGACCATCATCCGTGACAATGTAGCCTTGGCGGAAGCACCCATCAAAGGCAAGACCATTTTTGAATATAGTCCTAAGTCCAATGGTGCCAATGATTACATGTCGTTGGCAAAAGAAGTCTTGAACCTCAAATAGCACAACTATGAACAAAAGAGATTTATTGAAAGAGGGAATGAAAGGCGGTCTCAACGGACTCCTTTCCTCCACCCAAAAGCCGATTAAGGAACAGAAGCCTATGGGAACAAAGGCATCTGTTTCCATATCAGCGGCTACCGAAGTGCCGGTGCATTGCAACTTTCTTATCAACAAGAGCATCCACACGAGAATGAAGTACCTTGCCATCAAGAATGGAATGTCCTTGCGTGATATTGTAAATGAGGCGATGACAGAGTATCTTGAACGGCATGACACATGACTGGCTGTTGTGCTAAAGGCGAAAAATGCCGCGCGGTATCATCGTCAGACAGGCGATGATACCGAAAGCTCTTCTATTGTAGCCAACTATAGTTAGCGTTTACTATTATACTAATTGTAGTATATCCTAACCTTAGTATGTACTATTCCGCTACTTATACGAATATCTTTCCTATGCCATTATAGGCTGTTAGGCTCCGTTTATATGGCTTCTCCCCACACCATCCCGCCCTTTTTTCTACGGGTAATGTATCGCTTATGTCAGTCCTGCCTCTGTGGATATTGTTTTGCAAAGGTAGTGCTGGCTCCTTCAAACGGTCAAATCGCCTTTGCAAGAAATCTTCCTCTGACGGGCAGAGTGTATTTCTTGCAGTCAATTTGCCTTATTGACCGCCATCACTCTGATAAAGCAAAAAATATCCCTCGGACAGGCTGAAAAGCAGTCAAGCAGAGGGAAGAAAATAAATCAGAGATATGGCAAAGACGATAGACATTGAACTTCAAAGACAACTTGACAAACCACAGACATGGTTCTGCAAGTATTATCCTGCACGCATACGCAATGTGGGCGAGAAAGAGATTGCCGACCGACAATTAGTGTTCGACTTCAAGGACGGAAGGGCATACGAGGAAGTGGCGCAGCGCACCGCAGAAAGTCTGCTGACACTTTACGGAAAGGATTGTATGAACATCGTGTTTTCTCCAATACCGGCATCATCCAGTGAGAAGAACGAAATCCGCTACAAGGCATTCTGCCAAAGGGTTTGCGAACTGACCTCTGCAATCAACGGTTTTGAGCATGTGTCGGTGAGTGGTGAGCGGCTGACCGTCCATGAGAACCGCAAGGCAGAGAAAGAAGTCCGTAAGGTCAATGTCATAGAGTTTGACAAGGCGTTCTTCAACGGCAAATCGGTGGTTGTCTTTGACGATGTGATAACCAAGGGGCTGAGTTATGCAATATATGCCAACCAGCTTGAAAGCCTCGGTGCAAATGTACTCGGAGGGATGTTTCTCGCAAGAACCCACTACAAAGTGAAATGATATGAACCAAATAAAGTATGGCAAGGCAGTGTCCGTATGTTTCAGCGGACACCGCAACGTGCCCTTCGACAAGCAGAGTGAGTTGAAACAATGTCTGAAAGTTGAGATAGCCAAGGCATACAATGACGGCTACCGATGTTTCCATTGTGGCATGGCAATGGGATTTGACCTGCTGGCGGCAGAAGCCGCCCTCTCGTTGCAAAGCGAGTTGGGAGACTTGCAAGTCATTGCTGTTGTGCCATGTCGTGGGCAGGCGGACAGATGGAGCATGGAAGCCAAAGACAGATACGAAGCAATCCTGCGCATAGTAGATGATGTCGTTGTGTTGAGTGAGAAATACTACAACGGATGCCTGTTAAGGCGCAACGACTACATGCTCAATCATAGTTCAAGGCTCATCGCCTATTATGACGGCTCAAACAAGGGCGGCACGTTTTATACCGTCAGGAAAGCCCGGCGGCAAGGATTGGGCATAGTGAACTTATATAACAGTGTGTAACGATTAAATAAGAAAGACTTATGGACGATATTATTGCAATTATCGTGGTATTCTTCGTGTTCAAGGCTTTTGGCGGTGTGTTCAAGGCTTTGCTCGAAGGAGAGAGACGAAACGATTTCAGAAGAGACCGCTGAGGATTGATAACAGGAGCGGTTACTTTCTCTTTTGTCTGCACTTTACTATAAAAGCGCAGCGGTCTGTCATGCCCTGATGAAAAGATATATCGCAAGAACTATCTGAAGGGCGAACACAAGGGGTATTCCTATGGTGAACTTCTTGTGCAAGGTCTTGTGATGCCATATCTTCATGCCCATCCAAGCCCCGACGCTGCCGCCGATGACCGCCGTCGTCAGCAGCGTAGTCTCTGAGATGCGCCATTTCCCTCTTTTAGCTTTGTACTTGTCTATGCCGAACAAGATGAAAGATACAATGTTGACGGCGAGAAGATAACCTGTTATAATGTTCATATTTGTGTAGATGGATCAATCTTTAAGCAGTAATTTTTCAGTCAACGGTATATACCACGTCTTAACTTCCTCCGCTGTTGGCGTGTGTCCACCGGGGAAATGATATGCATGGATGTAATGTTCAAGAAACAGTGGCTCGTAATGCGCTAATGTGTCCTTTTCGCCGAATAGTCCCAATACCTTATCCTTGCCTTCGGGAGTACAGCCGCAGAATTGTACATTCTCCAGTTCCGCAAATTCGTTGATTAATGCTTCGTCAATGACAAAATCCTGTTTGCCGTCACTGCGTGGCGATTTATATTGATGCTCTCCGATGCGCTCACGGAGGAACTTGCTCATCTCAAAGTATGGATTACCGAGCAGTGCCGGCAGTCCGTACTCATTTGCCATTATCTGAGCGTAAAACGACCCACAACTGTTGCCTACCAATAAGTCCGGCTCCTCCGTTTCAATGATAGAGCGGATGAAATGCAGTGCGTCACCGGGATGCAGAGGCAGGTCGGGAGTAATAACCGCAGCTTTTCCCTCCAACCCTTCTCTCAATGCCTTGGCTGGTATGCAGCAGCCACTGGCAAAGAACCCATGCAAAAACAATACCTTTCTCATCATTGTATTTTTTGCTTTTTCTTCCACGGCTTATACACAGATATGACTGTCACTATGGTAAGCAGCACTATCTGGAGCAGTCCGGCGTATGCGTTTGCCGTTACATTATGCCAATATTGCAGGCTATCGCCGCTTCCCTCCATAATAGCCTTTCCTATCATCACATTCTCCTTGACCAGCGGTCCCATATAGAATGTACCGAACAGAATCATGAATATTGTCAGCATCCATTTTACCGTGAGCCACCTGTGCTTGAAGAATCCCCAGTTTGTGAAAGCTCCATAAACAATGCCTGTAACCAGGCAGCCGACAGCACCGGGCACAAGAATCTTCATGTCGATGGCTTCCAATATCTCTGCCATCCAGTACATTCCTGCCGCATCCTCCACCTCTACAAGGTGGCGCAGCAGATTCATGGATATGGCGGAGCCAAACCATGCTATAGCACATACAAGGTGTATCACCTTCAGTGTCTTCATTCCTTTTGCCGATAATCTCTTCATTATTTCTGTATTTATTGTTTCTTTTAAGTTCGCGAATCAAATTCTACATGTTGTTTTTTTTGTTTCCATATTAGAAATATGTGCCTCAGAGCCATTCTTTTCAGGGAGACCGTCAACCATGTGTCGTCCGGATTGTTCTATTGCCATCGCTCTTTTTGTTCTATTCTACCGCTTTCATTCTCAAAGGTGAAGTTCCACGTCTTTCCCGAATGGGGCAAGCGACAATCCTGCCATCTTGAAGTGCTGCTTCGCAAAGGGAATGCCGATAATTGTTATGAATAACAGCACGCCGAAGAATATGTGCATCAGCCATGCCCACAATCCACCAAATATTATCCATAGGATGTTCAGCGGAATACGGATGCAGCCCGTCGGACTGTCAGTGTCCCTCACTTCTGCTCCGAAAGGCCACAGGCACAATAGTCCTATCTTGAATGTCTGTAACGCTACAGGGATGCCGATGATGGTGACCGCCATTGCCAGACTTCCCGTAAAATAACCGATAGCAGCTTCGAGTCCACCGAAGAGCCACCATAGCAAATTACCTATTATACGCATATACTATTCCTCTTTTGTATTCTTTCTTTTTTTCAGCGGCCCGCTATGTGGTCCACGGTTCAGTGGCACACCATGCTTGTTGAGTATGCGGAACACAGAGCTTCTGCTTGTGAAGCCGCTTCTCGCAAAGATGTCGTCGATGCTGTGTCCCTCGTTATACATGTTCACGATATTCTTCTCACGCTCCAACTTTGCCAGTGCATTGTTTGTCTTCTTGGGCGGTTTGATATTCTGCTGCAGATGAATGATATGGGCGGATGCCTTACGAAGCACGGCACATTCCTCCGACAGCGAGCCTATCATCCGGATAACCTGTGACGGCTTTGTGTCTGGGAAAAGCTCATCGAGAGTATCGATGCGGTCTTGAATGGATATAAGACGCACCACCTTCACCCGACAGTATTCTATGAGTGTCGCCAGCTCACGGGTGCCACGCAGGGCGTTACTGAACTTGGACACCACCAGTTCGTCACCACGTTCCAGGCTCGATATAAGCTGCTTCCACATCGGGCGGAGCCTCTCGTGTTCGGACAACTCCTCGATGACCTGTACACAGCCGTACTGCTGCATCCACTTTCTGTCTTCTGAATAGTCTTCGCCACTGGTGGCGATAAAGATGTAACCTACTTTTGCCATACTGTTGTACATTGTTATAATGAATTGTTGTGCCAACGAGGGCAGAGTAAAGCTTGCTTTGGCTATGCCGAGTGCAGCCAACAATGCCCTATTGGTGAAACCAAGTGCAAAGGTACATTGTTTTTCCGAGAAATTATCATACTTGACAAGAAAATCAAACTTAAAACTGAAACTTTTTCCTGTTTCCTTTCAGTTTGTTTCATTTGAAATCAAACTCGTGAGTATGATAAACAAATAAGATTAAACTTACAGCGAATATTGCAGAAATGCCGGTAAAACGCATTAATTTTGCACCGTCAGTTTTAAAATCAGACTCAAAACATTAACAAAATGACATACAAGAACAAACTTTGCGAGGGATGTATTGTCCTTCACTGCAAGAAACAGAACTCTCGTTCTGCAAAATCAAACTCAAACGGCGGTGTCAGACTTGGCTATCGCCTTCCTCCTTCGCACCTCAGCAATACTCGAACAAGTTCGGCATTGCGTTCGGTTTGTCGTCGGTTGTCCGCATGTATTGCCACAGCAATTGCCGCATTCATACTGACATCGTGTTCAGACGGAAACGGCATGAAGTCGTTCCGCTCAAGTGATGAAGCCATCAGCGAATATCATGGTTTCCTGACCAATATCCAGAAGGATGACAAGGTTTCCATCCAGTCATTAGCAAACGCCATCAATGAGTGGCGTACATTAAATGACTCTGTTACGGCTTGCCTTGCGCGTGACACAGCAGCTTTCTCACATTCATACCCCTATGAGGCTTATCGTGAGATTAAAGATTCCATCCGAATAGAGTTGTGCCGCATGGCAATGTCAAAGCAACGAAGCTACCATGACCTGTTTTTCCTGAGAGAACAGACCTCGCCATACGCACATGATGTGGAACTGCACCAAGCAGTAACAGCAGCACAGCCTTTCTTCGCTTCCTTGGACAGCCTGCCCATATATAATAAAGGTGGCAGGCAAGCCGTACTGAAACGCTACAAGCTGTTTCTCCAAAAGGCTGTGAGGCAAGGCATCCACAACAAGGAGGAACTGCTTGCCTTCATCAGGGAAGAACATACCCACTTCAAAGCATTCCTGCAATACCTGCCGGATTTTGCTGACAGCAATATCGCTGATATAACAAAAAACACCGAACAATGCTGTGTACAGATACTCCGTGCCGCTGACCGCAAGTTCATCTCCCACAAAGACGCTATGGTTTATCTTACCATGCGTACCAACCTTCGTCTGCTTCGCAACGCACAAGCGGCCATCGACGATTTGAAAAGTGGTAGGGTGAAGTCCGAGGAAGCCCTTCATGCCTACCTCCAGATGATGGTCCAGCCGTTTATGGCAATGGATGACCTGTCTGTGGGTGTCCTATCTGAAAAGGATAAGGCGGACTATTACAAGGTCGCCGATGCACTCCCAAAGGAGATGGACAATCTGTCCAAGAGGCTCCGCCTTGACAAGAAGCGTATGTCAGATATGCCAATGCTCATGATGAAGATATACATCACACGTTTATAAACACCCCAATAAAGAATACGACTATGTTAGAACAGTTTTGCGATGAGTTCCTTGCCGTCGTGCCATTGCAGTTGCCGGAACTGCTAGACAAGCGCAGGATGGAGAAACCTGTCAGTTATGCCGACTATGCGCTTCTGACGTTCAATTTGAACAATCCCTATCCGATAGAGGATGTGATGGACATGCTCGAAGACGAGATGGAGATGATAATCCTCTATCATCATATTCCGAGCCGTCAGACGGAGTTCGGGCACAGCTGCTGCGCCTATTCCAACCCAGCCTTCGGTCGGATGTTCAAGATCAATGCCTCCACCAATGAGCGTGGTGCTGTCAGCCAGATAAAAGTGACAATATATGAGTCACTTGAATATATGTCGGCCGATGTCTGTCTTGACCTTGAGCTGCATGGAAAGACCGGATTCTTCAAATACATGAAACCAAAGGAGGAAGTCCTGCTTGACTTTATATGAAAAGTTCATTCATCATAAGGCGTATAAGGCGTTTATATTATATCACTGCCATATTGTATTACGCTGTCCGTATCCGCCGTATCATTGATTGCCACATTCTCCTGACAAAACAATGAAGGAAACACTGTACATGAAGATTATCCATCTTCTCGACCGTCACCGTACCTGGCTGGAGATTGTCAGTATAGACACTGTCCGGAAGCACACGGTCATCAAGAACGGCAGATTGACCGACATTCTGTGCCGTGTGCTTGTGGTCAAGGCCGTACACCATCACTTTCCTTATACGAGAGGGCAGGTGTGGCAGATAGCCGAGTACGATATGGAACAGGCGATAAAGAGCCTCCGTACAACGGATGAATTGTTCCGACAAAGGGTCACCAAGGGAGAACCGGAATTGAACGATGTGGAGCGTATCATATCAACCGCCACGCAAGGTGTCGTGAATCCCGACCTGAGTCCATTACCATTATATACATGCTATACATATTATGACAAGTAAGATACTGTTTATCATCATGATGTCGGCATTCGTTGTCGTGCCGTCACTCCTGTACAGAAGCCGTAAGAGCTTCATGGCAAAGTTCTGTCTGCGCATGGCGGCACTCGTGGCAGCAAGGAAGCTATACCGCCAGACAGTGCTCATTCTGCTGTATGTGTTCCATTTTCTGTACCTCAGTGTCCACGGCATGGATACCGGCATTATTGGCTCCACCATAGCATTTGCCATATTCTATATGTTCATGGATGTGGACAAATGGCTGCACCGCCTGCATGAGGAGCGCAAAACATTCTGCATTGCCGCCTTGTCGGCAGTGGTGTTTGCATTCACTCCGCATCTGTTCACGCTCGCCGTGACGGTGTCGTTTGTTCTTCTGGCGGCATTGTTCTATCCCTCATATACCATAGTGTCATTATGGGAGAATGAGAATGACCGCAAGGTGCTTGTCGAGGACAAGGACATACTCATCGAATACTACTATTGACTATCACCTGTATCCTGCCCTTCCTTTTGTATAACGGAATCGGCAAAAATCAAAAGTATTCACCAAACAGATTATTCAAATGAAGAAACAGAAAAATAAGACATGCTCCGGCAAGATGTCCGAACAGATGTCCCTGCTGGAGTTCCTGAAAGAGCGGTCCGGGGTACGGCTGTCCAAACTTGAAGCCTATCTCGACCTTGTGGACAAGGCTTCCGTGCAGTACATCCCCAAGGATTTGTGCAGGCAGGAGTTCACCTTGTCGGATGGTCAGTTTGTAATCACCATTACCGAACTCGCCGAATGCTGGCATTGGCACCGTGCCACTGTCCGCACATTCATCGAGCAGCTGGAGAAGATGAGCCAGATTGTTGTGACTCGTCTCACGAAGAGCCAGATTATCACAATCCCGTCATTGACCGGGACACCTGCCACTTCTCCTGTTGACAATGCTATGGCTGAGTTCCGACAGAAAATGCGCACCTCCTTGGACGGGTGGCGAAACGGCAAAATGTCTGCTTCTGCCTGTGCTTCGGAATGTGAACAACTCTACGAGGATGCCACGGAAGAGATTGCCGTAATCCTGAAGAATGCCGATAATGGCAATTCCATTGGCAAAGTGCCATGTGGAAGCGGTGTACCTGAGTCCGTACAGAATGCCCTTTGCATGACCGCACTCTCTGTTATATGCGAAGCCACCTTCCAACAGGTACTCGGTCAGAATGGAGAACAGTCTGCGACAGCCTCTTTTCTTCCCTTCTTTTACAAAGACCTGGGCGGAGACTGGCTCTCGTTCATCGAGGCGGCAAAGGCACTCTCTGAGTTGGCTGCCGATGGCGGCTCACCAGCCTTGCAGCAGGAGAACGCAGCCATCAAGTCGCAGTTCCAGTCGCTCTGCCGACCGTTCCTCGCTGTAATAACGAGCCAAGGCAATCCTGTACTGTCTAAAGGTAGTTCCAGTCTCTAATATCCATCGTACAATACTTTTTCTTTTCCACCGGCACCGTGTCTCACACGACTGCCATTGCTGTAAAACAATCGGGCTTGCCCGGTGGTCGGAAATGAGGGGAGTCAGGTAGCCTAATACCCCTTGTGGTCTCCGACCATCGGGAGGCTGTCCGAGCGAGCAGCAAGCTGGGGACAGAAGAGTTGTGTACATAAAAAGATTAAAGGATATGGCATCAGCAAAACAGGTAATGGATTTCCGCCCATCAAAGGGAATCACCACCGCACAGAGCAATGAGCACCAGCGCCGCTGGACGGAAAAGGGCTGGCAATCGGCAGTGGCGCAGGGCAACTACGACCGTAGCCGCGAACGGCTCAACTTCGAGATTCGTAACGGCAAGGTCTGTCCCGTTGACAAGAGCCGCAGCATTCCGGAACGCATGGCGGAGATTCTGCGGGATCGTGGTATCAAAGACCCAAACGAAGGACTGGAAGAGCCACGCTTCCGCACTGTGGCCAATTTCATCTTCGGCGGCTCCCGTGAACGTATGACAGAACTGGCATTCGGCGACCAGAAGGTGGATCTGACTCATGGAGCGGACAATTCACATCTTCACCGTTGTAAGGATATTGAGGATTGGGCAAAGGATGTTTACCGCTTTGTTGCGGACAAATACGGAGAGGAGAATGTCATCGCTTTCATTGTACACTTGGACGAAACCAATCCGCACGTCCACTGCACCCTCTTGCCAATCAAGGATGGCAAGTTTGCGTACAAGCAGATATTTGCCGGCAAGGACAAATACGAGTTTTCTGCCAGGATGAAAGCCCTGCACAGTGAGTTCGCGGAGGTAAACAAGCGTTGGGGCATGGAACGTGGCACTTCCGTTTCAGAGACTGGCGCACGTCACCGCACCACCGAAGAATACCGCCGCCAACTGTCAGAGCAGTGTACTACCATTGAGCAGACTATCACCGCACATCAGCGGACACTCGCATCGCTCCAGTCGGACATCCGTCTGGCAGAGCGGAGAGTAAAAGGTCTCACCTCTATGGTGGGCAACCTCTTGCAGGAGAAAGCGGAAAAGGAGGCGACACTTGCCGAACTGCACAGGCAAATCCTTGCCGGACATGACAATCCCGACGCACTCCGTCGGCAAGTCCACCAACTGGAGAAGGAACTGTCCTCTATCCAGACGAAACTGGATGACAAACAGGAGAAACTCTCCGAGGCAGACCGCAAGCTCGACGCTCTGCGTGAGGAGATGACCGCCATACAGGAACGCACGGAAGAACTGCGGCAGGAGGCATACAAATACTCCGGCACTATCCAGAAGGGTGCGGACATCCTGCTGAAGAATGCCCTCTTGGAAAACATGGTCAGCGAGTTCTCTGAACGTGCGGCACAGCTCTCAGAAGAAGGGAAGAACGTGTTTGAAGGTTCACTGCTGCAGGCCTTTGCGGAGAATGGCACGGAAGTGATGTACTGTGCTACGCTTCTCTTCCTCGGCTATGTCGATGATGCCACCACCTTTGCCGAAGGGCATGGCGGCGGAGGCAGCTCGTCCGACCTCAAGTGGGGACGTGACGATGACGAGGATGAACGTGCATGGTCTCGCCGCTGTATGATGAAAGCTGCACGCATGATGTGTCCCTCTTCCGGCAAAAAGAAGAAACGGTAAGCGGCATTTCCCATATCACCTGTTATAGTATTCACCAGATTAAATTGAACAACATGAGAAAAATATTTTTCCTATCCCTTGGCTTCGCCCTGTCATTAGGCACGCAGGCTAAAGACTGTCACCGTATGGCGGACACCACCACTATTGTACGCAGACTTGCGGCAGACGAGATGCTGCGTCCGCTTAAACCTTCCTACATGAAAGGGGCACTGGTCGCCTCGCCGTGGACAGATAACTGGTTCATACAAGCGGCAGGAGGCACGACTGTGTTCCTCGGCACTCCGCTCGGATGCAACGACCTCTTCGGCCGCATGAAGCCGGCATTCAGCGTGTCGCTCGGCAAATGGTTCACACCATCTGTCGGTGGACGTCTCAACTATGGAGGTATCCAGTTCAACGACTGCGACAACCAGTCGCAGGACTACCAGTATCTCCGTGCAGACTTTATGTGGAATGTCCTGGGCAATCTCTATGAGGACGATGTCCACTCCTTTGCCCGATGGAGCGTCATTCCTTACGTCGGTATCGGTATGCTGCACAACAAGGACAACGGGCATAAGCCCTTTGCCATATCCTACGGCATACAGGGGCAGTATCATTTATCCCGACGCATCGCCGTCACGGCAGAGATAGGCAACATGACTACCATGCAGGACTTTGACGGTTATGGCAATGCGCACCGCCTCGGAGACCATCTGTTGTCAGCATCCCTCGGTCTGTCTGTCCACATCGGCAAGTCGGGATGGAAGCGTGCCATTGATGCACGTCCCTACATTGCTCAGAACGAATGGTTGTCGGCTTATGCCACATCCTTGTCTGACAAAAACTATCTCTTTCATGCACAACACGAGCGGGACCGTCAGACATTGGAGCAATTGCGCAAGATACTTGCCATCGAGGGACTTTTGGACAAATACAACCACCTGTTCTCGGACGCTGCCGCTTCCATAGCCGCCAACGGATATCCGCGCAACGATTACAGCGGCCTTAACTCCCTCCGTGCAAGGATGAGAGGCAGAAACAGTGACAAGCAAAATCCCAAAGTCATGGAATCCACCTCTTATACAGAAGAATGTGGCAGCGGTATTGAGGAATCAGACGGGAATTATCTGTCGCTTATTCAAACAGGAAAGGCTTGCATCGGTGCGCCTGTCTATTTCTTCTTTGAACTGGGTTCTGACCGGCTGCTGAACAAATCCCAGCTTGTCAACCTTGATGAAGTGGCACGCATCGCCAAGAAATACGGCTTAACGGTGAAAGTCGTCGGTGCTGCTGACAGTGCTACAGGCAATGAGGCTATAAATGACAACCTCAGCCGTTCCCGTGCCGATTACATAGCATCGGAACTGATAAAACGTGGCATGGAGAACGGCACTGTTACCAAAGGTTATGACGGAGGTATTGACGATTACTCTCCGAATGAGGCGAACCGCCATACCAGAATAATGCTGTATTTCAAGCAATAATCAGAGAAAATGTAAAAGCAACAAGCAAGAGCATTAAAACTTTTTTTTCATCGATAAAACAAAACAGGAGGACTTGTCCGTGACGGATAGGTCCTTCTTATTTCTGCTTGTAGTAGTCTTGTATTGAACAAGTATGAAATTAACCTGTTTTAATACCGATATTTTTCAAATATTTCGGTATCCCTACGTTGGATAGTAATGTCTATGACTTCTTTCTCAAATATCTCAACGTGTTGTTCAAAAAATCACTCTTGTTCACAAACTTTGAACATAAGGACAATTTTGAACACAAGTTGTACTTTCAAATTGATGTTTCATCGAACCCTTTTACTCGGTTATTTTTGTAAAATTACCGATTATTTTCAATTATAAAAAACATCTTTATAGTCCGCTTGTCGGCATCAATTTTTCTTTGCAAAGTTACTGCTTGGGCGATAATGTCAAGTACCGCCCTGCTAACAGGTGCCGGATTTAACAACAGCTTTCCACGAATGGACGGAGCAGCGAGGGCATAGCCGAACTTGTTCGGGCTTTGCCGAGTCGTGACGGATATGGGCGAAGCCAATGTGCCATTAGTGGTATTTCATTAAATCCCATGCCTGTTTCCTTGCCTTATCACCCTTGTTGCGCAGTCTTTTGATGCACGAAAAATCAGTTCCCGACAAGCGGAGCCAAAAGGCTTCAAAAAGAGGGAAGAAAATAAAATTCACATTCAAATATCAAATAAAGTAACAATTATGACAGGAACAGAACATTTCAAGCAGACGATTAAGGCTTATTTGGACGAGAGAGTCAAGACTGACGAACTCTTTGCGGTATCGTATGCCAAGGAAAACAAGAAATTGGACGATTGCGTCACGTTCATTCTCAACCAAGCAAAAGCCATTGCCAAAGAGGGCGGTTGCGGTATGACCGATGACGAGGTTTATTCCCTTGCGACACACTACTATGATGAAGACAACATCGAGGTTGGCAAGTTGGAAAACTGCGGAGTGATTGTCAACCACAGAGTGGAACTTTCCGAACAGGAGAAAGCCGAAGCGAGGGAAAGGGCGATAAAAGCGTATCAGGAGGAAGAACTGCGTAAAATCCAACAGCGTAACAGCAGACCAAAACCGACACCGAAAGCGGTAAAACAAGAAATATCACAACCCTCACTATTTGACTTTGAATAATGAAAGCAAGGACAAGATTACAGCATAAGGTGGTAGCCGCCAATGAGCGGTTACTGCCACCGACAGAGAAACAGGAGTCATGGGCATTCCGTCACTGCGTCAGCCATTATGCGTTCCGTACAAAAAGCAGAGGAACAACGTGCATGGACTGCGGACACAAGTGGAATGAGGACGGCAAGAAGGAATGCCATTGTCCTCATTGCGGTGCAAGATTGGAGATAAAGGACACAAACCGAAGAACATATAGGGAGAAAGAGTATTATTCCACTCTTACCACACAAGACGGCTTACAGGTACAGCGTGTGTTTCTTTTGACCGCAAATTTCCACAAGGGCAGAAAATCCGACAGCTATTCCATGGAAGTAGCCCGCTATTGGATTGACGATAACGGCAAGACAGAGGTGACGGCATTAAGACGTACTCTCGGATATTATATGGACTCTTTTGTCATGGACGGACGCTTGGAACTGCGGAGAGACAACCATGTTTACAGACATATTGCCGACTGTTATGTTTATCCTTATTATTCAGTCACCCCAAAACTGAAGCGTAACGGCATGAAAGGCTCACTGGCAGGTTTTGAACCGACACGGCTTATTGAAGCTCTGTTGACCGACAGCAGGGCAGAGACGATGTTCAAAGCTGGCAGGAAAGCGGATTTGAAATATTTTCTGCAACATCAGAGAGACTTTGATATGTATTGGAACACGTATAAGATAGCCCTGCGCAACGACTACCATATTCCCGACATCTCGCTTTGGGTGGATTATGTCCGCTCACTTGAAAGGTGCGGCAAGGACATTCACAATGCCCATTATGTCTGCCCCTCCGACTTGGCAACCGAGCACGACCGCTATCAAGAGCGTGTAATGGCTATCCGAGAGAGGGAGAAGCGTGAGGAGCAACGGAAAAAGGCAAGGGAAAACGAAAAGCGTTTCCGAGAGTTGAAAGGCAAGTTCTTCGGACTGACATTCACGGACGGACTTATCGTCATCAGCGTGCTGGAGAGCGTGGACGAGTATTATCAGGAAGGAAATGCCCTACATCATTGTGTTGGGCAATGCGAATACTATCTGAGACCGCACTCGCTGGTATTTTCCGCAAGAATAGGCAACAGGCGCATCGAGACCGTAGAGTTGAGCCTTGACACGTTCAAGGTATTGCAGTCAAGAGGGCTCTGCAACCAAAGCACGGAGTATCATGACCGCATCATCAGACTTGTACAGAAAAACGCACGGCAAATCCGCAAGCGTATGACAGCGTAACCTGTTTTTGTTCCTTTCTATAGTCACTTGTTACAACAGGTTTTGTAGCAGGTGGCTTTTATGCGTGGCTACGGCAACTCGCCGATAGCCGTAGCCAATCCCACTTATACTTTTCTTGTTTTCGTAATATATAAAATCCTAACATATAGAACAATCTCAGCAGGTACTCTCTTTTATATTATGTTTTCTCCTGTTACAGTTTTGGATGATATTCTTGTTTGTACCGACCATCACACTACACGGCATTGTTTTATTGTGCAAAGGTACTGCCTGGTGAGAATGTCAAGTACCGCTTGCGCTAACAATTCAGTGGACTTAACAACAACTTTCCACGAATGGACAGAGCAGCGAGGGCATAGCCGAACCTGTTCGGGCTTTGCCGAGTCGTGATGGACAAAGGCGAAGCCAATGTACCATTAGTGGTATTTCATTAACTCCATGTTTGTTTACTTGTCTTATCTCCCCTGTGCCGCAGTCTTGAACTGCACATAAAACATATCCCGGTGGTGAAGTCGTAAGGCTTCAAACAAAGGGAAAAGAAAAATAATTCAAAAACGATATAGACATGGACAAAATCAAATTGGTAGTTTTCAATGAATACGCATTGGGATATATCATGCCCGAACAGCCGGACACAGTGTTCACTTTGGCGGACAGCGTACTGCGAGGTGCGCCCATAAGAACAAATACCGCCCCGTATTACATAGGAACTGGCGATACGGTCAGACTGGCAGGTAAGCAGGACTTTGAGACATTCCGGGTTGTGTTCGGCGGATATGGCAATCGGGAAGAATACGAGTTTGACAACAACCAATAGCAAGTGAAGATAACTCAATTATAAACAATTAAAATCAATGGAAATGGAATACAACCATCAATTAACAGAGAATGACAGGCACTTTGTGGAAGATTTCTCAGAGTATGTGAACGGCAAGATGGCTTCGCCACGAAATGTAGGCAAGGCACTGGCTGACGACCACCGCTATCTCGTCAACGAGAAAGCTAAACTGATGTTTTTCTTTCTTGAGCAACTGGCTGAGAACTGGCACAGGGGCAGATATGACCAGCGCAACGAATGGGCTTGCCGTTTGGCGGCGGAAGCCATAGACCATTTGGCAGAAAAAGGTCTTTACCGCCTGTCCGAAACATATCATGAGAACCAAAAACAATAATGAACATGGAAGCATTACGAATCATCACCCCAAGATGGAACATCACAGAGTTCTGCGGCTATGAGCCTATGACCACCTTTTGGCAGGATTTCTCCATTGCCGAGAAATTCGGGGACAGAGCCATTGAAAATACCTATCAGAAAGTAAAGTCCGAGTGGAGAGACAACTATAAGTATTGGACGGAATTGTGCCTTGTCCTCAATCATAAGATATGGCATTGGCATGAGAGTGACAATCAAAAGGCGGCACTTTATGAACGCCTTTGGAGAGAAGCGGATGCAATAACTACCGAATGGTCAGACGAAGAGCAGGAATATTATTTTGAGATAACAGACTAAATCAATCTGTGGGGAAACGTAAAATGTTTCCCCACATCATCCCCAAGACTATGAACATCAAAGAAAAGATACAGAAAGTGACGGACGTAGCTCAAGGCAAGGGCTGGAGTGTAAATGTGGAGGATAAGGACAAATCCAACATCCTGTTTGAATTTCAACACTATACCAAGTATGGGCAAGACTTCAATTTCAATGCTGGAATGTCCGATGAAGAGATTGAAACGCTTATTGCCGACATCAAACAATATTTTACAGACTTTGACCCGGATTATGAGGCTTCGCTTTGGATAGGCGATGACGGTCATGGCAAATGCGGTGCACCTTACCATATCAAAGACATTGTGGCAGATATGGAGGATACCGAAGCGAGGATATATGAATTATTGAAGGCTCTTGAAACAGAACTTCTATAACAGCCGTAAGTATAAGCAAACAGGACTATCCGACAACTGCCGGATTTGGGACAGAACAGTTCAGCCGCAGGGAGAACAACTCTCTACGGCTGAACATTTGTCAGTGCATACCATTTACGGACATCATTTATAGCGAGGCTGTCCTTTACCTATGAAAAGCAGACTTTGCGACATACTCCTCTTGTACTTCCTCCTCATGCTGATACTCTGGCATTTCTAACAGTTGCCCATACACCCCTTGTATGTTCATATCCAATGAACGGTCATGGTCATATTGAAAGGAGTGCCTGACAGAAAATCCGGTATTCGTCACCGTGCCGACATCCAGATTGTCCTTCACCTTGTCGTATTGCAGGTTCAGAAGACCGCCGTCCGGCATTTGGAACACCGGGAGTTTGCGCCGTTCCATTTCTGAAAATTCCTCAGCGACCATTTCCCTTGCCACCTCTTTTACATCTTCACTGGCACGTCCGACGCCATAACGTATGATATGGTCACGGACCTCCTGTTCCGTATGCTTCAGGTATATTTCGTATGTGCCGCTGATAATCCCGTTAAAAACAACGGCAAACTCATTGTCCTCCGTTAGAAGGAAATCACCTCTTTCTTTGCAGGCGGACTTATAAGTCTGCTCCTCATCCATGCCGTTACCGTCATAGTATTCCCTGGCGAGAGCCAAAATACCTTTCCCGTCGCCTTTTTCTTTCAACTCGTCGAACTTGCTTGTATCATCGGCGGATTGCAGGTAGGCTACGGACGCATAATATACTTGCCCGGCATTCTTGTTGTCTTTTGCCTCATTATCGTTTTTTGCTTCTTCTGTTTGCGCTGCCCTTTTCTCGTTCTCAATCTCCACAGCCATCTTGTCGATATGCTGCGTAAGCATCGAGGCGGCTTTCTTTACGTCAAGCAGCGTGGTCTTGATAAACTGCGGCGATTCTTTCAGGGAGTCCAGCCATGACTTGAGGTAGGCTGCCGAGTCATCTTTCAAGTTCTTCGTCATTCCATATCGCTGTGCCGTCAGTGCAGCGGTCAGTTCGGCGACAAGTTCCTCACGGGCATACTCGGCAGAACCGAAAGCAGACGGATTTATTCTGTTCAGCTGTCCCTCCGCACCGGTTGAGTGTGCCATTTCATGAAAGGCTGTCCCATAGAATGACTCGCCATCCCTGAACTGCGGTTTTTCGGGAACCACGATTTCATTCTTACTGATAGAATAGTATGCGGAATCGCCGTATGTGGGCTTGATAGGACAAATCCAGCGGTTGTCTGTAATCATCCTGTCAACAGGCTCAAAGGCATACTGCTCTCCTTTTTCTGCAATAGGCTTTGAATACTCCTGCTCCAGCTTCTGCCACAGCTCGGGGCGGGCTTCTTTCAGATTGGTCTGTTGAACATTAAAAACCCGGAAAACCTGCATCTTTGGATATACATTGTATTTTTCCTGCTCATCCTGAGAAAGGCGCTTGTAGTCATCCCATTTGATACGCTCTTTTGTCTCTTTGTGTACGCAAGTGAATGTGGTAAGCATCACGGGGAAAGAATGCTCACCCTTCAACACGGACACGCGAGGTTTGTCTTCCTCGCCTTTGTTGTCCTTGCTGTTCATCCGCTGTATGCTGTCAAACGTGCAGAAGCGCGGTATCTTATAGCCTTCCTTCTCACAATGCAGGAGCAACATAAGGGCATTTTGACCGTTGTACTCACGTCCGTTTAAGTTCTTTGGCCACTGTAACGCACCGTCCGTAAACCATGGCTTTTTCCAACTGTCTTTTCCAGACAATGACTGAATGCGCTCAACCATCAGCTCTGAAAAAAGGTCGAGTGCCTTATCCTCGGCACTCGGACCGTCTTTTGTATATGGCTTTCCCATCAGAGTCATCCGTTATATGTTTGACCTTCGGTCTTCCTCCCTTGCGACTCGGCATAGACGGAGCCTGCTCCTCTCTGCTCTCGCTGCTCGTTCGGTTGTGGCACATACTCGCTCATCTCTGAGATACGGCAGGAGAAGTCCAGCTTGTCATTGAACACGGAAAGAGAGAAGGCGCCCTTGATGCTTGCCTTCACCCCCGGCTGCAGCCACTCCTCCCGCTTGCCGTCAAACAGGAAGAAGCTGACCCATATGTACTCAAAGCCATCCTGTACCTTCTCGGCAGAGAAACCGGAGAACTTTATGAACGGCACTCCGTTCTTGTCCTGCTTCTCCACGATGTTTCTGCCGGTCTTGCCACGGAACTCCATATCCCCCTTGATACAGTCCTGTGTCTCGGCAGGGGTGTCATTGATGTTTTCGGCCGACAGGTTGAAGTACATGGCATCACCGCGTTTCCTTGGTGTGAGCACTCCCGTAACCTCAATGCGGCTGCCCACATTACAGCCGCCCACTTCCGTCAGTGTCCCGTCCTTGATGACCGACACCTCGATGGTCTTGTTTATCCCGTTCTTTGCAGGAATCACCACATTCATGGCAAAGCTCACGAACGGCCTGCCCTCCTTGTTCGTGCGGCAGGTCGCTGTCTTGCAGACCGTTCCGCACACTGTTACATTACATTTAATCATTGCTTGATACGTTTTGAGTTATAATTTCCAGTGTCCAAGTGGAATGTTTCCGTTAAGCTGGATGAGCAATGATGAACCTGTTCAATCATTGCCATGGCGAGAAAACATCTGCGAAGCAAATGTACCTGCAATGTCTATCCCTTTCATTCATCAATTACAGGGGCATGTATCAGTTCGTAAATTACCCATAAGGCAATCAGTATCTGTATGGCCGTATAGACAATGGAGAAGGTTTCACCAACCGCCCACCGCCAGAACAAATAATGTCCCGTTACTAAGGCAAGTACAATTGCCGCCTTGCCAATGCCGTTCAAGATTCTTTTCATTTCCGCTGTAGATTTTGTTGTTGGCTCTCAGCCTCCATCCCTTGCTCGAAGTTCTGCGAGGCCTGCTGGGTGGCGATGATGCCTGTCACCATCCCCGCAATTTTCATTCGCCTGCTTTCCTCCGGCAAGTTCTCCTGTCCCAGCACCAATGACAAGCGGTTCATCTCCGAGGATGTCAATTCACGGTTTATTCTCACTGTGCCATTGTCTGTCTGAAGGATAGTCCTGCCATTCTCACCCACAGACAGGGCGCATTGTCTCATGCCCGGAATGAGCGTAGTCAAATCCACCGTTCTGCCGGCAGCCATCGCTGAAATAAGTCCTTTTTGCCGCTCCTCGTCTCTGCTGTCTATCTGTGCCGCCAGCATCATCAGCGACATGAAAGTTGTCATCGCCATATCCAGTATCGGGTCATTGGTTCCCGATATGCCCACATCGCTGTCTTCGGAAGAAAGCAGCTTCTTCATCCAGTCCTCAGATGAAGTCTTCTGTTCTTGCGGCATATCGCTCTTGTATTTCGCCAGCAAATCGTTGCCATTGTGCAATGCCTGAAGCTTGATGTCGCCCTTCTGACCTATCTCTGCCAGATAAGCTGCAGGATCCATGTCACGTCTCGTTCCGTCAGCGGCAACAGCCTTTACACCAAAATGCAGGTGCTCGCCTGTAGTCCGTGTGCCGGTATTCCCCGAAACACCCAACTTCTGTCCGGCATTGACGGTATCTCCGACCTTTGCGGATATGTCGGACAGATGCAGGTATGAGCATTGCACCTTACCGCCGTCCTCACGTGTGTATTCCACTGTTACGGACTTGCCGCCAGCCGTGTTGGCATTATGGTTTACCGCCACTACCTTGCCGCCGTTTTCCGTAGCCAGCACCGCATCATGGCTTGTCTTTATGTCAATGCCTTTGTGCATCTGCTGCCTGGACGTGTCCATCGGGTCCTGACGATAGCCGAAAGGGGAGGTGACAAAGAGAAACTCCTCCCTCTTTACGGGAAATGAATACTCAGCGGACTGCGATACGTCAGACGCGGGTGTTTCCCCACGGGGATTGCCATCCACTCCAAACGTCCGTCCCTCGGCCTTCATCTCCAGCATCACCTCCTTGTCGTAACGGTCCAGTCCGTTGGCCTCGATGATGCGTTGCAGACTCGCCGCATAACCGCCGCCTGTGGCATATCCCGCTTTCTCAATGCCCCGTGTCCATCCCCTGTAATCATCCGGGGAAAGCTCAAAGCACCGGGCATACCGGCTGTTGTTCTTCAGGAACTGAGAATGATGCTCATAGCTGTCGCCTACTGTCCTGTACTTGCAGAACTTCTCGTTAGGCTTGTCATCGGTATAAAGCGCATACTCGCCGCCGTTTTTCAGCCATGACGCGGTTGCCTTAATTCCGAAATGGTTGTTGCAGTTGCGTGACAGCTCGCTCTGGCCGTTGCTGCTCTCCAGTATTCCCTGTGCAAGGATGACGGAGGCGGGTATGCCATACCTCCGCATCTGCTCCTTGGCCTCCTCCGCATATTGTGCGGCATACTCAGCGTTCTTTCCCATACGTCTATCTCCTCAATCCTGAATGTTGTTCTTCTGTCTTATTCTCAGGTGAAACGGCATTTTCTGCCTTGTTCACAGGCGAGACCGTTTCACCGGCACCTCTCTTAGCCGAGGTCTTTTGTCTCGGATCCTCCAGCTGGTCACAGATGGCGACACGCTCACCGGCCCTAATCAATTTGGGAAGGCACGTGTCAAGTGCATGATAAGGAAAGCCTGCCATTGCAAGCGGCTTGCCCTCGTCATCCAAGCGGCTTGCTCTCTTCGTCAGGGTGATGCCGAGAATATTGGATGCCTTGACCGCATCCTCCTTATAGGTCTCGTAGAAATCGCCGCAACGGAAAAGAAGGACTGCGTCAGGATGTTTTTTCTTCAGGTCAAGATACTGCCTGACGAGAGGTGAGACAGCGGCTTTTACTGCCTTTTCCTCTTTCTTCTCTTCCTGCTCCTTCTGCTCTCTATCCGCCTCTTCCTTTTTCCTGCTCTTCTCCTTTTCCTCTGCCTGACTGTTCTCATGCTGACCCTCCTGCATCTGTTCTTCATGCTTCCCGACAGTAGCCGTTTCCGCCTGTCTGTTCTCTGTCGCCTCCTCCTGCTTTTCCTGCCGGGTCTGTTCTACGGCATTGTCCTTTTGCAATACATCGGCAAACAGCGAGGCGGCAAGATTTTGCTTGTAGGATTCCCTGTCTGGAGCCACCCACAGACGCTGCCATTGGGAGGGGCTGACGCTTCTCGGCTGCATCTTCCTGCCGTCGATGGTGGCAGCGCACAGGCAGGCTCCTGACTTGGCACGGAACACGGCGACACGCTGGATACGGTTCAGGTCAACCTCCTGGTCCGTGGCACCGAAGATGTCAACCTTCATATCGGGTTTTGCCTCCGCCATGGCATAGTATTTCTGCGCCAGCTCCACACGCACGTTCTCGATATTGTCCATCGACTGCTTCAAGGTGGTGAAGAACTGGTTGAGGTCACCCTTGTCGGGATAGACGGCAAAGCCGTCCCTGCCCTCCGGCTTGATGTACAGTGCCCACCGTTCCTTGTCGTCCTTCACCATCTGCACGCTGTCAAAGCCGATGTCCCTGCTGTGGCTCACAGCTTCTGTGGCATCCAGGGAGGACAGGTCCTCTATCGACCAGTTTCTCAGCCGTGACACGGTTATCTTCTTGTCGGCGAAATAGCTGTCGTCCGGACGGAAACCCAATGCTCCGTCGGGATTGTAGAAACGCACGGTGTCATAGCCTTCCTTCTGCAGGGCATTGGTGAAGCGTTGCTTGTTCATGCCCTTTATCTCGTTGTTCACCTCCAGCGAAGCCCCTTGTGGCAATACCACGTCTGCGGCCTTGCCTTCTGCATCCCTTACGATGACCACAGTTCTCCGTTCCTCGCTGGGATGCTGCCTGATCTCATCCGACACAAAGAAATGTCCGGGTATCTTTTCCTGCATCCGCGCAGTCTCCCTTTGATTCTGGCGGGTGGCATACTCCACCTTCTCACCCTGTTCCGCTTTCTTCAGCACATTCAGCGCACCGTTCACCTCACTCTCTACGGCATCAATCAGGCGAGGGTCTTCCTTGAGTTCCCTCGTCCAATAGTCCACCATGCCGAGGCTGCCCTTTGACAGACGTGCGGGCAATCCCAGTTCCAGCATCTTCACTCCGGAGGCGATTTCGGTTATGAGACGTTCCTTTCTGACGGCATCCTCCGACGGAGCCACTCCGTTCTTCATAACCATACCCTCACGTGCCAGGCGCTGCTGATGGCCGGTAGCGGACACCAGCTGGCGCATCATCTCCTGCACATAGTCGTTGTAATGCTCGAAGTCACGCTGACGTGGCAGGTAGATGACATCCTTCTCCGTGTCATAGTGGGCCACTCCCGTACCGTCCTGCCGTACAGCGACAAGGTTGTCTTTCATCTTCTGAAGAAATGCGTTGACATGGCCGTGCAGTTGCTTGTCCTCCTTGGATCCGTAGCCCCTTTCCTCCACATTGCCGTTCTTTCTCAATGCGATGTTGTAGTCTGTCTCGTTGGACATGGGCAGTAGCGTCTGGTCGATATTGAAAAGCATTCTGGTCTCCCTGTTCTTCACTCCCTTGTACTGTTGTTTGTCCTGTTCCGGCAATTCCGTATATGCCTCTCTGGAGATTACATCGTCCGGATTGTTGCGGTTCACATACTTGTTCCAGTTGTAGTAAAGGAACGGTACGCCCTTCTCATGCTCCCTCACACTCTCTCCGCGTGCCTTGGCTTCCGAGAAGAGCGTGAAGAGATTGGTCTTGCAGCCTTTCGCATCGGAGTCGAGGGCAAGGATAACGGCATTGAACGGACTGACCGCAAAGCCTTTCGGGTAAAGCTTCGGGTACAATTTTCCGCTGGCGTTCAGCCAATGGCCGCCTGCATCCACGGCAGTCGTCAGTGCCTCATTGAGCAGTGACACCTGCTTGTCGGTAGCCCTTTTCTCAATTTGGCCTTTGGTATTCTGCTCCTGCTGTTCGTTCTGTTCTGTCTTGTCTTTCATATATACTTATCTTTTGATTATTGTATTCCTCTTGGTCTTGCAACCGCCTCACGGGCATTCTCCTCATACTGTGCCGCTGCCACCTGCCGCATCTGGTCGTTCTTCGCAAGTATGGCATTGGCAAGGGTGTTCAACGGCAATGCGCCAGACTGGTAGGCCCCAATCACACTGTCGGGCAGCTGGATGGTACAGGGCACATTGTCTATACTGGCGACAAGGCATCGTCCTTGCAGCATAGGGGTGCTGATACGCGGGTTGAGCGGCTCGTCGGGATATTGGCGGTACTGTACGTTGTGGCTTGCATTGTTTGTGGCAGGTGAGGCGATGCCTTCATGCTGTTTCCTGTCCAGCACCTCATGTCCGGTCTTGTTCAGAAGGTTGGCTCCACCCATGCCCATCAGCATTATCTTGAGAATGGGGTTCTTCACGAATATTCCTGCGGCAATGGCGGCCAGCGGAAGCAGGCTGTTATCCAAATTCAGCGATTTTGTCTTGCCTGTGAACAGCCCGACAAGCACATCGGGAAGCATGGCAAGCACATAGCCAAGGTTCTTGCCGATGTCTGAAAAGCCATTCAGTCCGAAACTCTGCAGTAGCCCGTCCCAACCGCATTCGTTGGTCTGAACAGGGGATTCTTCCTGTTGTATGGATCTTCCTGTATTCTGCTCCTGCCTTTCTTGCGGTATGTCCTGTGGCTTTTCCTGCACCTTTTTCTCATTCTTTGCTTCGGCTTCTTGCCGTGCCTTTATATCCAGATATTCATCTTCCTTACCTGGCGCCACAATCATGGGCACATCCTTGTATTTGCCCTTGCGCTGTGCCGCATCGGCGGCATGGAGATCGAGGAAGGTTCCCTTATTCCACGGGAACTTTGTCTGTTCGGGCTGTTTCATCCAATTCATAAGCATATAATTTTGCGTGGGAATCTTATTTTTGAGAAGGGCATTGGTGGTCTTGATATAACCGTTCTCGTGTTTCCTTATGCCTTGGGCCTCCTTCCGGAAAGCGGAAAAGACATTGCTGTCCGTTCCCCAAACACCCTTGCTGATACAATCCTCCACGCTGACCTCACGGTTGCTGCCCTTCCTGCTAAGATGTTCCGTCCCGACATTGAGCATCACATCAATGCCCACAAATTTTGCGAACGTTGCCCATGAGCTGGCACCTCCCATCGCTACGGCATCGGCTGAAGCTCCCACTGTCCATCCTACGGTTTTTTCTGTCCGTGAGGGCTTATAGGCGGCTTCTCCTCTTGCTTCTATTTCAGCGGCAAGCGGTGACTTGTTCAGTTCGTAGGGCAGGCTGAACAGGCTGGTCTGTGCCGCCTTGCGAAGGATATAGTCGGCCGAGGATTTGGGCATACGGTCTTTCACCATCCTGTCAATCATCAACTGCTCCATGCGGTGGTCGATGTATGCGTATGCCAGATCACACCCCAGCTGTCTGGAGAGCGTATCGTAACGCTCACGTCCTATCTCCGACACCACGGCCTTGCGCCATTCCCCTGCCATCACGGCAAGATCCCGCTGCATGTCCTTGTCGCCCATGACGGATTTCCTGCACATTGCCAGATAGTCCTCGGTGGTCTTGCTGTTCCATTCGCCTGTGATTCTCAGCGTGGCATACGGGTCATCGCCGGGCATTCCGGCTGTTGCCATTGAGCGCAGGATGCCCGCCGCGCTGCTTGAATAGGCACGCATCTCATCGGCCTGCTTTTGAGACAGGTCCTGCCGCACCCTGCCCATAACCGGGGCAAGGTGACACCCGAAATAGTCGCTCATAAGACGCTCTATCTCTGCAAACCGCTGACTGTTCTTGACTGCCATATACTTTATATATTGTACTGTTTCAATATTTGCTCTTTTGTCTGCTCGATGGCATTGTGGTAGATTTCCATCTGTTTGGGGTAATGTTCCTCCAGCCACTCATCCTTGTTCACCATATTGTGGATGAACTGCACGGCCATGCGCTCCTCTATCTCTACGGACGGTTCTCCATCCTCCTTGCCATTGAACCAGGCTTTCGTCCACCACCGCACTCCTGCACGGTCGGGATAGACGCTTACCATCCTCGGAATGTCGAAACTCTGGATGTCCACGTCCAGATCCGCAAGTGGGTCGATGATGCCGTCATGACTCAGGGCTTGCTCATGGAGTTTTTTTTTAGAACGTCGTCCATAGTGGACAGATAGACCTGATGGCGCATGGCAAGGTAGTTGAGGAAGTCGGCTATCAGCAGGTTCTGCACCTTGGCCGCCAACGGCATACTGCGCATACCGATGCCCAGAGGATTGGACATGCTCGGCATGGTCTCGTAGAAGTAGTGCTTGCCGGCACCCAAGGAGAAGATATTGCGTAATGACTGTTCGGTATGCTCCGGAATACTGTATGCTCCCTGCTGCAGGTCCTCGAAGTAGGAGGGCAGGAAGCGGAGCATCAGGGTCTCAATCTCCTGCCTGTCTGTGTCGTAGGGAGACGGGACGGTCATGTTCAATGTCTCGTTTCCGTCCGCACCTATCATTGCGTTATGCTCCAATGCCTTGATATTGCCGTAGAGCATGGTTAGGAACTCCAGAGGATTGATTTCCTCGCCGTCGAACCTCACTTCCACATGTAGGAGGTCTCCGCTGACGGCAACGGTCTGTCCGGCTTTCACGCCTTGGGAAAAGTTGGCGAAGACATTGGAGAGATGCCTGTACGTCACCTCGTACTTGCCATAGCGGATGGTCTGATAGATGCCGTGCGTGGCATCCGACCCGACGGCAGACACCGTACCCGATGCCACAGCCGCCAGAATGTAGTGGTTCACATTGAAGTCGATACCGTGATGGAAGAATGTCTCCCTGGTGGCAGGGTGCCTCTGCTCTCCATAGCCCAGGGACATCTGCACGTCTTGTTTCTGAGGCTCCTCAAAAGGCATACAATAGCCGCTCGGTGAGCGCAGTATCATCTGTTCCGTATATTTCATGAATTTTCAATTTATAGTATGTTCTGCTTATCTTCTCATTCCTCGGCCTTGTGACTCCGTCTCGATAAGGGGCTGGACGTTGGAAGAGGTGCCGCCATTGGGCAATGACTGAGACACTCTGGAGTTGTTGCCGATAATCATCATGCCCAGCAGCGCACCGGCTATCTTGCTCATCCATCCGAAGCGCCCGAATACCATGAAGGCGGCTGCCACCAGTCCCACGATGCTCAGCCCCGACACGTTGCCCCTGCCGATGTTCCCGAAGAAATTGCCGATCATGTCACCGCCACCTCCTCCGAACATGTTCCTGAAGAAGTCGCTGATACCGCTGAACTTGTTGTCAACGCTGCTTGCGGCATTGTTCACCGCATCCACGGCTTCCCCTGCCTTATCCTTCAGCTCCCGTACATCGTCCGCCGTCTGCGCGACGGTGTCGGTGGCACTCTCGCCGATTACGGCATCGCCGACAATGCGGGCCACGCTCTTGTCCGTGGTCAGTTTCTCCCATGCGACATAGCCTACAGCACCGCCTGCTGCTGCGGTCTTCATGGCTCTTCCTGCTCCTGTGAGGGTGCGTTGTGGGTGCAGTGCGGCACTGCCCACTGTACGGCTGGTCGTTCCGAGGACGTGCCCGGTCCCCCGCGCAGCCTTACCGCCATATTTTAATAGTGAACTCCAAAATCCCATTTTCTCTCATTTTTATGGTTTGACTTCGTCTTCTTCTGTCACGTCTCGGCATAGCTCGAACAAGTTCAGTTCTGCTCTCGCTGCTTCATCACTTGACATTTTTACTTACCTGTTTCCAGCGTCTCTTTGCCGCTGCCACTATCTCTGCCTTATTGACCTTGGCAGGACGTGCCCCTTCGTCTATCTCCAGCCAGATGTCGCCCATGGTGGTGTATTTAACCGCCCTGGTCAGGCGTTTCAGCTGTCTGTTCATCGTCTTCAGTTTGGGGCGGATGCCGAAGACTATCTCCATACGCTCCTTCTCAGTCATCTTGTTGCCGGAAAGACACACCGTGCGGATGTCATTTACAATCTCGATGCTGTTCATGATCAGCTCACGGTATATCCTGTTGCGCTTGGTGGACAGGGCTACGGCAAGCCCGTTGGCAGGATGGGCGTCAAGCTGCCTGACAAGACCGCCCATATTGTCTGTGAGTTGTGTTATCTCGTGATAGAAGCCGTATATCTGTGCGGCATAGCAGACGATGGAGCGGAAGGAGTCCAGATAGTTGTTGAACTCGCGCTGCAGGTCGGTGGTGGCTTCCACCTCTTCCTTCGTCCAGATATGGCCTGTGGACTGTAGCAGCATCACTTTCTCCTGGTTCTTCAGCTCCTTTTCCGCCTTGTTGGTATATAGCAGAATCATCCCTGCAAGAGTTGGGTCGTTCTGCGCCCGTACTCCCGCAAAGGATGACACCAACATTATCATGACAAAAGAAATATAATATCTCATGGTTACGGCATGAATCGTTTATCGTTAATAACCGGCTGTCAACCGCCCGGCCCTGCGCCAGCGTCCAAGGGCTTGTACGGCAATCTCCCCGTTGCTGCGGTCTATCATTCCTGCTGTCACGCGGTTCCACACATCGGTCATCGTGTAGTAGCGTATGGAGAGGTAGAGCCTGTGCAACTTCTTGCTGAAAGCACCCAGCTTGTCATTCAATGCCCACAGCGTCTTGCTGCGGTCCGCACCTGTCAGCATGTTTTCCCTGCCGCCCTTGGCGACGGCATCTTTCAGCAGGGTGAACACCGACACCAGTTCCGTGGCTGTTTCCATATAGAGGTTGTTCATGCTCATTGTGGCGACGATGCCCTGCGGATTGTCTGCGATGGCCTTGCGGAGCTTGCCAAGGGTGACAAAGATTCTCACACCGTCATCATACAGATGGGTGCAGGCTTTGAGGGAGGAGGCATAGCCGCTGGCGGTTTTCAGATAACTGTTGTATTTCTTCTCCCAGTCGTGTATCTTCGTGAACTCTGCGGCGATGGTGTTCTGTAGCATGGCTGTCTTGGTCTGCCCTTTGATTTCCTTCTCTATCTCACCGTTGATGGCTTCATTGCCCTCTGCCAATGCCATCCATTCCAAAGGATTGGCGGATACGATCTGTGCGTTGGCTGACGGTACTGCAAACATCATGACAAGCATGATGAGCAGTATATTATCTGTTCGTGATCTCATAAACTCCCTTTCTTCTTTTATTGATTTCCACTCGCTGACGGATATGTGAGACGATGTCCCGCTTATTCGCCATGCCTGTAAGCTCCAAACGCGGTGTGCTTCTGTCCATGGAGAATATCGTCACGCTTTTCAGTCCCCAAATCTGTTGCATCAGGGTCTGATGCTCTGCAAAGTCCACAACCCGGTACAGTTCCATATAGTTCACGCTACGCTGAAACACACCATGCTCACAGATAATCTGCTCACTCCCGATGTGGTAGCGGATATTCCTCAAATAAATGAACCGGTAAAGCAAACAGAGGGAAAGAAGTCCTGCTATGGCAAGGGCTGTCTTTCCTATTTCTTTATTTGGCAAACCTCCAACGGCAAATGCACATATACACAGCAAGAGCATTGGCAGCTCGTTGATGAAGAACTGCCATACGCTGGGGCGCAATGTGATTACCGTCTGATTTTCTTGTCTCATGTTCATCTGCGATGGAATGTAGTTGCTCTTTGTTCTTTCTCTTCTTGTTCTTTCACAGCAGGCTCAGTTTTATCCCTGTCTGTCTTAAAACCGCCGGCCTGTGAGAGTTGCATCTTTCCCAGCAATTCGTCGTTGAAGTCCTTGTACCCTTTGGAAGGCATTTCACGGACAATCTCAACAGGAGACAAATCCTGACCGTCCTGAAGATGGAGCCTCTCCAGCAGGGCGGTCTTGAAGTCCCGATAGGTCTTGTTCATCGTATCTGCGGCTTCCTGTTTGTCCTCCTTGCACACAAGGGGCGAATAGTGGTACTCCATTGCCTCTTCCATTGCCGAGTCGTATTTGCGATAAAGCTCTTGTAGTGGTTTGGGGAGTGCGGCATATTGCTCATCTTCTATGCCAAACAAATCCTTGGTCTTTCTGAGCGGCTTGTCAAAACTCTCAATAAAGGGTCTCATATCAGCCGGGATTCTGTCTGGTGAGACTGGTCCTGTCTTTCTTGCAATATCCTCGAAGTTGGCGGCAAACTGTTTTCCTGCCATGTCATTGTCAAATCCAAGATGGAAAGTTGCCTGCGGAGCGGCATTGATGAGTCCCTGCATCTGGCCTACACCGGGATTGCCTCCTGTGGAGACATAGACTGCGGACCTGAAATCGCGTTGTCTGCCGGCATCCTGTCCTTTGTCCAGTCCCATCCGCAGCTGGTAGAATGCCATGGCATCATATGCGCTCTCAAAGACATAGACGGACTTGGCTTCTTTCAGTCCCGTGCCGCCGGGACTGGCTATCCACAGGCCTTCGCTGCTGTTGCTGCCTTCAGCCTTGCCCTTATAACCGCCGCTGCCGTCCATCTTCGGTCGCCCTCGTTCCTCGAAGCCCACGGTCTTGTCCGGCTCTTTGGGCAGGACAAGAGGAAAGGAGAGGTTGGCGAAACTGAGACCGTCCGGGCGGTGCTTGGTCGCCAGGCAGAAATGGCGGTGAAAGGCATACTGCGTGTAGAGGTCGATGCCCCTGTATTTGAAATAGGGATAAAACTTCTTCTGTGTCTCCCTGTCCTGCGGATTGAACTGGTGGATGTCGTAATCATTCAAGGTGAATGGCTTGCTGTCTCTTCTCGGCTCTGCGATTCTGGCAGACCTGTCCTCGACGGGTTGGTTGAGGAGTCTGTTGCAGACGAGGTTGACGAGCCTGTCAGCGGACACTCCTGACTTGTTCTCTGTAAACAATTCGGGATGCTCCTTAATGAATGAGATGACATTATACACCTTTTGCTGCGGTGGCTGAAAGCAGCACTTTCCGTTCTGGGTGACGATGAACTTGTCGCCACGCACCCGTCTGCCGTCGCTGTCGGTGCGCACATACGACGGATAGCGTAAGCCATCCCTCTTGTTCAGATGATAGCCCGCGTCCAGCAGAACATCCTGTATGCCCAGCCTGTTCAGAAAGTCATCGTATGTCAGTCCATTGCCGCTCATGCTAATATCCTCTTCTAATCTCCGTCGCTACCTGATTGGCTTGCGCCTCGAAGTTACGTGCCGCAATCTCCTGCGGAGAATCCACTCCGGGCTTGAAGTAGGGGCGCGGTACGGCACCGTGATGCTCCGCATAGAACTCTGGAGCAGGATGGTGATGATGACTCATGTCATGCGCCACCTCAGCCGTCACGACTGCGCCGGCTGTCAATGCGGCCAGTATCTTGGTGCCCAGTCCGGCATTGGCCTCTGGTCGTGTTTTCATATCCACTTCGCTGAAGACCTTGGAGAAGAGCTTCATGCGGTGATAGTCATCCACGGCAAGGAACTTGTCATAGTCCTTCTGCTTGATTTCGTGCGTGATGGACTCGCCGTTGATGACAGCTGTCATGCGGTACTTGGCTTCGTTCTCCTTGCCTTTTCCTCCTTCTCCCTCCTTTTGCTGCACTTTCTCAACAAAGATGCTCTCCACCTGTACCTCCCGGCCATGTGCGCCCTCGCGGTACCAGCCTTTGTTCTCGTTGAGCAGGGCAAGGTCTTCGCCGTGAACCATGGCATCGCCCTGTGTCATATCTCTCATTACGGTCTCGTCGTTTTCAAGAGGACGCAACCGCTCTTCGTCCTGCTGCTGACGCTGCTGAAGATTTTGCTCTATCTCTGGATGCAGGTGCAGGTCTATACGCTCCTTGCTGTTCAGCATATCCATCGTAATCTTGTCGGCGAAGTCATCTTGGATGATTCCGTTCAGTACCTCCAGACGCTGTGCTGTGGATACTTCCTTGATGGAGTTGGAGGTGAGTTTCTTCAATTCCTCATCCGTCAGGTCATACACCATATCGGCATTGACGCTGTTCGACTGGATTGTCAGCGTCTTCTTTTCCGCATCCACGATGATGCCATGCGAAGCCAGGCATTCCTGCCACTTCTCATTGGTGAAATAGACAGGCGAGGTAATCAGTTCCTTGTAGGGCTTGGCTGGTTCTTGACTTCTTGGACGGCTGACCGCAGGTGTGATTACAGCCTCCAAATCCTTCAACACATCCTGTTGGGCAGGTGTGTATTGCTGCTGTTGTCCTTTATAGTAAAAGCCGTAGCCTCCGCTCTGCAACTCACCGGGCTTCATCCTTCCGTCCCAACGCTCCGGCACAATCGGTGCTTCAGGAAAGAAAAGTCGCCCTCCGACTCTACGGAGATGGAATCCCTCTTGACTGCGTGGTGTCCAGCCAAGAAAGGGTGGTGGCATACCGATACGTCCGGTACGTCCATACTCGCCGATGCCTATACGATACCCGTGCAGTCCCATTGCCACACGACCGTTGGCATTGCGTGCATGGACGAAATTCTTGGGCAGATAGAAGTCATTGCCCACAATATCCGTGAATGTATTGTAGGCTAACTTATTGGCATGGTTGGTTCCCCAGTCGGTAAGAGCCAGCATCTGCCTTTCTGTGATATTATAGGTGAGTAGAGGGCTGTCATGCCCCTGTACAAGTAGCTGATAGCCGCTGCCCTTGCTCACCACATGGGCCTGCATGCCGTTGCGCATGAGAATGTCACGCATCTCCGGCTGCAGGTTCATCTGCTGTGGATTGGTATTCTTTCTTATTGCCATACAGTCCTCTTATTATGCGTCCCCGTTCTCAACAGCCTGTTCCAGCTGCCCATCCTTGTAATGGACGAATTGCTCTGCCGTCTCTTCGCTGATGCAGAGTCCGTGTTTCAGACAATAGCTCTCGTATTCTTCCTGCCATTCAGCGGAATGATGGTTGATATAGTCCAACCATCCGTACTCGCCGCTTTGCATCTTCTCGACAAGCACGTCTTCCGGATAATATTTGTTTGCTGCCATATACATTATAGATAATGTGTTGATTATTTGTGCATGGAAACAGCGGCACGGTTACGTTCTCCGTTTTTCTTCTGCTCGTTCCACAGTTCCTCAGAATATTCCTCTTCGGGTACATAGTCGAGGTTGCCGTCATCGTCCATCACCCAACAACCATAACAGCCAAAGGTGTACTTGTCCCACTCTCGCTTGGTGTTCTCCTTCCACTTCTGGCTGTCGCCCTGGCAGATGCGGATACCGGTCTTGTCGTTAAGGTCGATGCCCACCGTCACCTGCTCGTCCTCCATGATAAGTGTGAGCGGCTCGCCCTTCTGCATCACATTCAGTTCTGCCGGACTCAGTTTCAACTCGTCCTTCAGAACTTCCAGATTACGCCCGATAACAGGTGTTGGCACGGACATTACCTGATTCGTCTCCTTGTCAATCTGCACGAATGCCTTGCTGTTTCTGCCCTCTGCATCCTTTACGTCTGAAAGAATGGCCTTGCCTGCCAACAAGTCCTCCTGCTGTTCTTTTGTGAAAGCCTCTAACGGCGATTTCTCCAATTGAGGATAAAAGACAACATCCACCTTGCCGTCCTCCATACGGACTAACGCAAATCGGGTGCGGCTCCTCAATGTCACACCTTCGTCATCGGTCACTTGTATTGGCAGTAACGGTGAACGCCGTCCTTGGCCAATATCCTCCAACGCCCACAAGGGCAGGTCTTCAATCTTCTCCTGTGTGAGACCAAAACGGGCAAGTGTCTGATAAGGCACTTCGCTCTCTTCAAATCGTACTTGTTTCATACTTTTATATTGAATCTGATGTTAAACTCATGCAAAGGTTGTGCAAATCGAACGCAGAACTAAGCTCGCTTAAATTATGCTGAGATGCAGCAAACCTTCTGCAAAGTTACTCTGGCTCTCACACATTACTCTTGCCTTAATCCTTTTATCACTTATCTTTTGACGAATATTATTATTTGAGTTTGATTTCTGAGCGATAATCAAACTCAAATGCTATATTTTGTTATTCAACATCTGTTTTTTCGTCGTTTCGTAATGCTCTCTCTCTTGATCTCTTTACTTTTGTCGGTATGAGAAATTTACGACTATTGATGGCAACACTTTTTGCATTGTACACTGTCACTATTTCAGCACAGTTATATACAGTTGGTGAGGGGCAGGCAGCTAATAAAGCCAAGAGAGAGAGAATGGTACCTACATACCCGATAACGGACTTCAAAAAGTTGAGTCTCGCCCAATCTATCCATAGAGAAAAAAAACAGTCAGAGGATTCTCCTAGTGTATCTTATCCACTCAGGAGAATTATAGTCACCAGCCCATTCGGTATGCGTACAGACCCGTTTACGAAGAAAAAGGTCAGGCATAACGGACTTGATCTGAGAGCGCATTATGAACCGGCATATGCCATGTTCTGTGGTAAGGTGATTCGCGCAGGAAAAGACAGCCGTTCCGGTATGTATGTTACATTAAGACATGGAGACCTGACGGTCAGTTATTGTCATCTTTCAAAGATTACAGTCGCCAAAGGTGTATTTGTCCATCCTGGAGACCCAATCGGGATAACAGGTAATTCTGGACGAAGTTCCGGACCACACTTGCACCTGACGGTACGAATGGGAGGGAATCATATTAATCCGGGAATATTACTGCAGTTTATCGACAAGACACGGAAACAGGCGTTGAAGGGGCTGTCCGAGTGAAGCATTTAATGCTCTTTTAATAGCTTTCAGACTTTGTATTCTGCTCTTTTTATGCTCCAAATGTCATTCTCTTGCTATAATTACCTAAACAAATTGTTTTCCTATGGGAATATGATACTTTGCAAAAAGGATTGCGTTTCAACATCAGCAAAGTATATCGTAGCAGAAACTGTTACGGACTTATTGCGTGGCGGTCAAACTCAGATTGGAATAATAAGGCTTTCTGTTTGAAAATTTTTCAATAAGAGATTGGACAACTCGACATGGAAATACGGCACTCCTTTATATTCTGAATTCCAAACTGATTACGGCAGCGATTATTATTTACGTGTTAATCTCTCTATTATCTGTACTTTTGAGTATGGGAGGAAAATACAGTGCGGTAACAAAATGTGAGAACGATCTAAAGCAGAATCCGCAAATTATGGAATAGTAAAATTATAAGGTGACAAATTAATTATGAACTAAATAATACTTATATAAATATATGTGTAGTGTAAACAGAAAATGATAATTACGAACTTCGTTATGAAAAGTTCGTAAACAGATAAGTTAAATCCTGCTACGTCTTCAGTGTGTTGGGGAATGGTTATTATTATTGCCAGTTATTTTTTATTGCTCTAATGGTATCGCTTTTTTTTGCCTTGTCCATATTCAAATGGGAAATTGATTATTAACCTACTGTATATGAAATTGCTATAAGGAAATAATATGCTATAATTCTTTATTTGAGGAGCGTGTATATATGATCATAAGTCAACTTTAGCTTGTTTATATCATATCCTGTTTTGGTGAAAACTCCGTCAAACGCTCTGCCTAAATAACAATCTTCATAAAAATAACTAATTGCAACGACATCTATTTTGCTCCTTATTTCTCCTGTGGAAATTGCGTTTTCAATAACAGATCTCCAAATCGACAGTTCTTCCTCATACCATTGGGCTGTTTGTTCCTTGAAATTCGGTATATAAGTCAGAGCTGAATTTTCAATACGCATCAGAGCTTCATTTATATTGACAATGCCAATATTGGACATCTGCTCCTGTTCACGCTTCAATGTTTCAATAAAATAATTATAAAATGAGCAAAGAGACAATTTATATGCATCAGGAACTGCCTTTATAGATGATGCTCCATATACAAAAGCATGAACGACCTCACTAAATAGCCCCTCTTTATTCTTGAAATAATATATCATAGAACCACGACTTATTCCGATTTCTTTCTCCATGACACTGAAAGACACTCGGTCATAAGGCATTGTTGCGAATAGCCTGAATGCTTCTATCAGTATTTTTTGACGACTTACTTCTCCTTTGCTCATAATAAAAATAATATGCTTAAATTCGGTACAAAGGTACGAAAATATAACGATATGAAGAAATTTTCAGCATTATATTGTATTTTCTCTGAGTAAAGTTCTTCTTTTTTAGATATTATTAGTACCTTTGCATTTATAATATGCGTTATAAATTTAACTATTATGAAATATACAATTAATATGACCGTCAACAAAACAAGTAAAGACGGTTCGATACTTGGTAAGGTTTCCGATTTTCAAGAAGAACTAAGGCAACATGAAGAAGCAGGTCTAAACAATTACAAAAAACACCCTCATGTCAGTGCCTGCGATAGAGAATCACTTGTATATAACCGACACACAGGAAAGACGGAGAAAGTCATAATCTTTGGGTCTAACAGTTATCTTGGGGCGACAATACTTTCAGAAGCGGTGGAAAAGGCGGTAGAGGTAACCAGGGAATTTGGAATAGGCTCTGGCGGTGTTCCGTTGCTTACCGGTACGACAATCTATCAGTCGCAGTTGGAAAGGACAATTGCGGATAAAACGGGATTCGGCGATGCCATGCTGTTCTCATCAGGCTACACTGCCAATCTCGGAGTAATTTCAGGATTGTTACGTAGTAATCATCTGATAATTCATGATAAGCTCGACCATGCCAGTCTTCTCGATGCGACAGTTCTCTCAGGTGCCAAGATGCTCCGGTTCAAACATGGAGACATGGCACATCTTGAAAAAATACTTTCGGCTAATGCGGAACAATATCCTGATGGGATAATGGTGGCGACAGACGGTGTTTTCAGCATGGACGGGGACATAGCCAATATACCCGAAATACTGGCTCTATGTAAAAAATATAACGCAATACTTCTGATTGATGAAGCACATGCCACTGGTGTTATCGGTGAAAAGGGGGCCGGTACATTGTCTTACTATGGCATAACAGAGCGTGACAACATAATTGTAACCGGGACGCTCAGCAAAGCGGTGGGAACAGTTGGAGGATATATAACCGCCTCTCAGGAAATTATTGATTACCTTCGTATATACGCTCGCAGTAATATGTTCTCGACATCACTGCCTCCGTCTGTCTGTGCCGGGGCTATAGAGGTGTTTAAGAAGATGGACAATTCGGACATCGTGGAAAAGTTGCAACAGAACACATCGTATCTTCAAAATGCCCTTAGAACGGCCGGCTTTAATATACTTAATACACAGACACCGATTATACCTCTTGTCGTGGGGGACGCGACTATACTTACATACATGGTGAAAGATGCTTTTGACAACGGTTATTTCATCAATGCCATAATACCCCCTGTCGTTCCTGCCAATCTTACACGTTTCCGTATAAGTGTCATGGCAAGTCATACAAAAGAAGACATGGACGGTTTGGTTGAATTATTGATTGCTCTGTTCGATAAATATGGATTACAACGGTATGTCAAATAGGTTCACATTTGAATGGTGCGCCACAATTGACGACATCACTCCCGAAAACTGGGAGAAAATATATGGTTTGGACGTAATCAAGAGCCGGGAGTTCATGAAAGCCAATGAAGTTGCGGAATTTGAAGATGTTGAATTTCACTATCTGCAAGTTTTCCGAGATGCAGATATAATAGCCATTGTCCCATGTTTCTGCTATGGCATGGACATTATGAATATAGCATCGTCAGGCAAGGCAAAGACATGGATTTCATGGATAAGAAAGATCTTTCCATCATTTCTGAAACTCCGGGCTTTTGTTACAGGTTCCTATGCTGCGACATGCGAGCATTTTATTGAATATGCTCCAGGACTATCCGAGACTGAAAAGCAAGAAGTGGCGGAAATAATCGGAGGGGAAATCAAAAGGATGAGCGTTGAGGTCATATCCAGCTTTGTCTTTGTCAAGGATGTCAGGGAGAGGAGTCTCCAATATGTAAAGGACATATTGACTGCGGATTATAAATTCTTTATATCCTTTCCTACGACTGCCATACCTATCCTGCCAAACGTATCTTACCCTAATGGCTTACGTAAAAAGAACCGCAAACGTTATCGTAATTTCAAAGACCGTTTTGAAAAGTCATTTCATTGGGAAATCATAAATGACTATGGCGGTGAACCTACAGCACAGTTTACACATCTTTATAGAGCCGTTCTTGAAAAAGCCAAGAATAAGTTTGAGTTTCTAAACGAAAAGTTCTTTGAAGCGACTAATGACTTGCTGGGAGAAAAATCCTTTTTCCTTGTCGCCAAAGATAATTGTACTGGAGAAATCCGGGTAATGGTTATAATACTGGAGAATGATGTCAACTTGGTTCCATTATATATGGGATTCAAATATAAGGACGATGACTCCAAAGTGCTTTATCTTAATACAATATCCCGGACGGTAAAAGAGGCCGAAGCACGAGGTAAACTATATGTTGATTTCGGGCAGATGAGCTATTATCCCAAAACGATGTCAGGCGCATTGGTAGAGAACATTTATTACGGTTTTTGGTCAGGAAAGCCGATAGCTAAATGGCTCATAAATCACTGTCTCGATAAATTGTTTACGCCACCGGCAGTCCCTAAACACGTATATCTTGCAGAAAATGCGGCCAAAGCACACCGCGTTCTTACAGAACAAGGTTTTGTATTAGTAAACTAAACAGTCTATTTATGCGAAAGAACGATGGTAGGCAAGTCAAGCTTGGCTTTTGGATAAGAGGAGCATAATTGCATATACAATCCGTGGTATATCTGTCCAGCTCTTTGATATGATATGTTTTTTGTATTCAGGGTGAAGTCTGGCGTGTTTCTCAACACTAACGACCAATGTTTTAGGTTTCTATGTCTATGCGACAGTACTATCTCGTTAAAAGAGGGGGTGATACGTGTTGCCTGTATCTCTATATAGTGCGATATGGCAAGTGCGTTAGCAAAAATACCATATCCCCGAAGATATGCATATGAAGATTCAAGTTGCCGGATTTTGAGTTCCCAATAACTTTCCAAAGTATGCCCGTCTGGGCTTAGGGCATACAATACGTTTAGCGGAGAATTATAGTATTGAGCTACAGCTTGATTGAATATATCCTCTTTATTGTTGAAATACCTGTATATTGTTCCGCGTGTGATACGAGTGGCATCTTCCATGAGTGCTATCGTTATGGACTCATAGTTGTTGACAAGAAATAGTGGTAAGACTCTTGTTAGTATTTTCGCTTTTGTTCTGGTGTCCTTGTTTTCTATTATCATATGTAAATGAACAGGGGTTTACTATTTTTCAAGCAAACCCCTGCTATATGAAGGCACGAATCTGCTCACGCCAGTAAAGGAGCCACTGCTAAAGGCTGATAGACGGACGTATGCAGTTCGTGCCGTATTCGTTTCAAATACGACACGATTGCTCCGCACATCCTCGTCTATCAGTGAAATTTAGCAGTTTTCCTTTACGAGTCAATACGAATGCAATATGTTTGAGCGGTCGTCGTCACGAACCGCCAATGCTATTCTGATGCAAAGTTACAACATTATTATGAGAAACAAATACAATGGGTGTTGTATTTTTTGTTTTTTTAAGATTATATATCTTATTCCAACTCAATCCTCCCGAAAAAATCCATTAATATTTTTTCGGGAGGTATCATTAGTAGTGCGAATACAGTTTTAATGATAAATCAGGCTAAACTTCAGTGCCACAGTTTCTAAAATGGGACAAATGACGCTCAACACATAATTATAATACATCTATTAGTCGTTTTTAATTAGATTTTCTTCCAGATGGGATTACAGACGAGTAACAATGATACATAAAAATGCTGTTATAAAACGACATGAATATAGTTGTTGTTTTAACCATACTCATGTATCAGATGTATTTGACATCTACAAAATGTTCATTTCGCGACAGGAAATCATCTTTTTAAACATATATATCGTTAATTTATATTAATTTCACATGAATATTCTCGAAATTATAACGGTTGTTATAATTTATTTGTATCTTTGCAGTGCAGTTTGGGTTCTCAATGGATTTACAGGCACAGAAGGACCATAAGAAACTTGCTTGTCCTGCCATTGTCCAACGCTGGAATTTCTGCTGGTAACCAACGTATAATATGAAATATCACATGTCTAACAATTTAATACATTGTGCTTATGAAGAAGACTCTCCTCTTTTCCGGTCTGCTTGGTTTATCAGCACTCATGCTTCCCGCTCGTTCCCCCGGTGGATTCGACGATGGCGTGGATGTCTGGTTCAGGACCGCACCGGTCAGCAGCAATTTGCAGGGTCGCTACCACTGGTTCGACTTTGCGGGTGATTCACTATCCCTGTATGCGTACAGCCGCACCGCCGGGACTTACGCTTTCACGCAGGACAGGAGCCTGCTCAAGTTTCTCAATTTCAATCCGGCGATTGATTTCTCCAAAGGCGATTCCCCGAAGTGGGGCGACCTTATCCGCTCAAACCTCACGCAAGCCACCATCATCGGTGTGTTTGCCCCTTATTCCTCCTTTACAAACGAATCGGTTATCTACGGTGTCGCAAGCGGCGACGGCGGCGGCAGCCTTGTCACCAACGACAAGATTGTGCGCCCCGGCTCGGTTGCGCCGCTTGACTATGGAAATACCGAAGGTGAGGATCTGCGGCATACGGGCAGGGATTCCGTGACGCTGGACATTTTCAAGGAGCACGCCACCAAAGTACTGACCTATTACCGTGCGGCGGCGCCCAACACCTCGGTATGGGGCGGACCGGGCGGAACGCTGACCGTCGGCGGGACATACAGTGCCACCAACGAGCATTTCAACGGTCCGTTCGACACATCCGCCTTCGGCAACAACGCTTTCGAGGGCTATACACCGGAACTGCTCATCTACAACCGCCTGCTCACTCCCGGTGAGAGGCGCAGGGCGGAAAGCTACCTTGCCATGAAGTACGGTGTCACGCTCAACGATTCCTATCTCGACGGAGACGGGAACCTCGCCTGGGACAGGGACGAGGCCGGTGCCTACCACAACAGGGTGACATCAGTTGCACGCAACAGCGCATGGGATTTCCGCCAGCCGGTATCGACGACCTCCTACGAGGAGGGACCGCTGTACGCATCCCTCCCGGAAAACGACAGCTACCACAATGCAAACGCCTACGGACTTCCGTCAGAGGCGCACCTGCTGGTCATGGGACGCGAGTACGGTAACGTCATGCCGGACAAGGGCTTCCTTTTCTGGGGCGACGACGGCGGCCCGCTGGAGACATACACCTCTCCCAACGACACGCTGTGGCATATCATGAACCGCACATGGCTCGTGAAGACGAACATGCCTGTCGCAGGCGACAGTGCCACGGTGCGCTGGACGGGGAACGGCATGACGGTCACTCCCAAAGGCTTCCTCGACATGATAAGCCAGGAGGCGGGTACGGCAGGTACTGCCGTGACTCCGAACCTTGCCGGCAACAACGGATTCATCGAGTTCGCCTGTCCGTCCGCACACCCGGCATTCGATGTCGGTTTCAGCGGTTCCGGTGACGAGGGATGTTCATACGGCTTCCGCTTCGGCAGTGACGGCAGTGTCAGGACCGTCAGCGGCGGGCAGGTGTCTTCCTCATCCGTGGCGACGGGTGTCAGCGGAGGCGATGTCTCCGTGACGCTCTCCGGCGGAGCGGTCTGCCTGCGCATCGACGGCGAGGGGAAGGAAGCTTACACCGTCGTGATTCCCGACGAGGCGGGGTCTTCCGCTTTGCACGGCATCATCAAGGCAGAAGCATCCGAGACTCCGCTGGTACTGGCTTCCGTCCGCACCAACGGCGTTGCCGAGACCGGCTACTTCGCCGAACTGAGCCACAACCTCACCCCTGAAAAGGAGTTCTACCATTACAGCCGCCAGCGTACCGTCATGCTCATAGACCCTTCAGGGGAAGGGCGTTTCGACACGGGCACGACCACGATGGTGAAATGCTCCACGCCTGACATTACCAGGGGCAAGACGATGTTCCACAATATATTGTGGGATGCCGACGGCAGCGGCTCTGACGTGTTCACCTTCGCCTATTTCGACGGCATATCCGCCGATGTAGAGGCACATCCCACGACCTGCCTCGATGGTGTTCCGCAGAAAGACGGCTCACTTGACATCGGTATAAACATCGGTACGCCTATATACAAATATGTACTCACAGTAGATACCGTCGCCGGCATGAAGAAGGATGACGTCGTGGCAAGCGGCAGCTTCATGGGCGACACGCACAGGATTGACAATCTGGCAACCGGAACCTACACGCTGACGGTCACACAGGGCGGAGGCAATGACATCCACGGTAAGGGCAATCTGCTGTACTCCACCTATTCGCACACCGACCGCAGGTTCACAGGCGGTGAGATTGAGTGGACCGTGACCGAGACAGGCTCATGGTACCGCATCGGGGCAGAACCGTCCGTGGTCGAGGACATCACGCAGTGGGGCTACGATGTACGTGGTGACAAGGCGTATTTCATCCTCGACGGATATACGAGCCTGACGCAGGGCGTGAACATCAAGCCCGGCGATACCCTCGGACTGAAGATCAGCGGCATATATGTACGCTGGTACCATAACGGAGTGGAGGTTCTCAAGAAGAGCGCGTGGACGCTGCGCCTCTGGAGGGTCTGTATCAAGTACGGACGCGGTGAGACGCATATCACCGACCTTACCATAAACGGGCTGCCGGTGGAGGACTTCGAGATAAACGGCAACGTACAGATAGAGACCCCGAAGACCAGCACGGTGGCATACACGGTACACATCGGCAACGAATGTGACCCGTCCGCACCAAACGGCATCGAACCGAAACCGGATGTTGTCATAGGCGAAGCTGAACATGATGCACAGGATGCCGGACTGTCCGAGAGGAACAGCCAGCTCACGGTACACGGGGAAGACGGCACGACCGGTATCTTCAATGCCGTACTCGACCGAGGCAAGTCTGGGCCAGCGACCCTCATGGTGTTTGACACCACGGGCAAGCTTGTACATGAAGGACAGATGGAGGGGGATGTCGTGAAGACGTCGCGTTTCCGCGTTCCGGCTGCAGGTGTATATATCGTCAAGGCCATCACCGATGACGGCGAGCACACCCGGAAGATTCTGGCAAAATAATCAAATAAATACATTAATTCAAATACAGCTAATACGTTATGAAACGGTCATATATAATAGCCGTTGCTTCCGTCATATTGTCGGCGGCATGTCTGGCGGGGATATTCCTGTATCCCGGTTCGACTGCAGACGCCATGCCCCGGCAGGAGGACAGCGGCACCAGCATAGTGGCTGACGCCTCCGGCGCATCGCCCGGATTGGCGGCTACAGAAAGCGGCAATCCTTCTCCGCAACAGAAGGAAGAGTTTGCATCCAACAATACAAAGACGGAAGAACCTGCCATCGGAGAAAAGACGGAACAGGCTTCCGCCGACGGATCCGTCCGCAAATATTTTACCACGGCACAGTCGGACAGCATCTCCGTGGCCGGCGGTACCCTCTCCGTAGCGAAGGGACGGCTGCTGCGCCCGGTAAGCCTCTCCATCTGCGCGGTGGACAGCACGGCATTGCCGGAGCTTGACTTCGCCATGTGCAACGTCACGGGAGAGAGCGACGGATACCGCTTCCTCCCTCACGGCACGCACTTCACGGAAGAGGGTGCCACCGTGCGGCTGAAGTACGACCGCACGAGGATTCCGAGCGGTTACACGGAAGACGACATCCGCACGTTCTACTACGATACCGAGAAGGGCCGCTGGGTGGCTCTCGACCGTGTGAGGGTAAACAAGGAACTGGCATACGTGGAGTCCAGGACCACCCACTTCACCGACATGATCAACGGTGTCATACAGGCACCCGAGTCTCCCGAGACCGACGGTTTCGCGCCGACCATGATGAACGACATCAAGGCGGCAGACCCGACGGCGAAACTCAACATCATCGCACCGCCGACGGCGAACAACCGAGGCTCGGCGAACATGCAGTATGCCTTCGAGATGCCTCCGGCACGTAACGGCATGGCTCCGTCGCTCGCCATAAGCTACAACAGCGACGGCGGCAACGGATGGCTCGGACAGGGCTGGGACCTCTCCGTACCGTCAATCACACTCGATACCCGCTGGGGTGTCCCGCGTTATGACCTGGCAAACGAGACCGAGACATACTCGCTCTCCGGCTCCATGCTCTCCACGATGGACGACAACGGCGCGATGAGCGTCGCACACCGCGGCGACAAGATTGCACGCAAGGCCGACCGCCAGTTCTACACACGTCAGGGCGGCGACTTCTCACGCATCATCCGCAAGGGCGACAGCCCGGCGAACTACTACTGGGAAGTGACCGACAAGCAGGGCGTGGTATATACCTACGGCGGCGAGGGTGCCGTGCTCAAGGGCACGATTACCGACCTCTCCGGCAACACGCGCGAGGTGATTTCCGAATGGAAACTCAAGAAAGTTGTAGAGACCCACGGCGACTGGATAGAATACGAGTACACGGCGGCCGACGAGCCTGTGCGCGGAGGACTGGTGGCAAAGGCCGTCTATCTCTCCAAGGTCAGCGCGGGCAACGCCGAGAGCACCGAGCCTCATACCGTGGTGACGCTGACAGGCGACAAGACCAAGCGGCAGAAGGCCAACAACGCACGTTACGGTTATCTGACATCATCCAATAAGCTGCTTGAGAAGGTTTCCGTCAGCTTCATGGGCGAGGAACTGCGCAGCTACACGTTCTCATACGTCGATGGCGCGTTCCACAAGGACCTGCTTGAGGGAGTACGACAGTTTGACGACCAGGGGCAGGAGTTCGCCTTCCAGAAGTTCGACTATTACGACGACGTGCAGGCGGCAAGCGGATATGTGCCGTTCAAGGATAGCGAGGAAATATGGAACACGCACAATGACGGACTGGACGCAGGGTTTATCAATCCTTTGCAGGGTACAGGAAGATTCAGCGACAAGCCTACCGCACTCGGTGGTACGACGAGCACATCGACAAGCGGCTCGTTCTACGTTGGTGTCGGTCCCTCTGATTTCAGTCAATGGAAAAGTAATACTGCCGGTGGTTCATACAACTACTCAAGCGACAACAGCAAGGGTCTTTCCACATTTGTGGATTTGAATGGCGACGGCCTGCCCGACAAGGTGTATCGCAAAAGCGGTGCTTTGTACTACCGTCCTCAGATTCGCACATCTGAATCCGGCGAGGTGCTTTATGGCGAGGCTGTAAAGGTCGTAGGTATCTCAAGTTTTGCCACGACGAAGAGTTCGACAAATTCCGGCGGTGGCAAGGCTGTCGTGGGCTGGAATGTCCTTACAGCACAGTTCGGTGCCGATGCTTCAAAGACAAAAACGAAGACAACCGAATATTTCAGCGACATCAACGGCGACGGGCTTGTTGACCTCGTTTCAAACGGTAAGGTATATTTCAATCATATCGAATTTGACGCACAGGGAAATGCCGTGCCGACATTTACCCTCAGCAGTGCCGATACGCCAAGTCCTATCATATATGGTGGCAAGATTGATGCTTCCGTCATCACCATAGACCCGGCGGAACAGGCGGAAATGATAGCGTCTTCTCCGATGGAGGATATGGTCAGGGTTTGGGTAGCTCCCAAACAGGGTATTGTAAACATTTCGGGCACTGTCTCTCTGATTGTTCCGTCCGGTGATTATGATTCGCAGGAATACGAGAAGGCCGACGGTGTACGGGTGGCCATTCAGAAAGGTGGTTCCGAACTGTGGAGTCAGTCTATTTCCAAAGGCGATGCCACGGCGCATAATGCCACGGCACAGGCAGTGTCTGTAAACAAGGGCGACCGCATCTATTTCCGTGTTCAATCAGGTGCGGAAGAAATGAGTAACGGCGCATTTGACAATGTGCAATGGTCTCCTGTCATTACTTATGCAGGCACGGAGGAAATCATGCCTAATGGCTACTCCACGACAAAATATGAGCCGCAGGAAGGAGCCATCTATGATGTGAACACCGTTGTAAATGTGGATAACGGAAATCCTTTCTCTCTCGCAGGCCATTTCTCAAAACCGCAGACAACGGATGATGTGGTCATCAAGGTTCTGGCATCGAATGACCGCTATGACAACAACGGAAACGCAAATCCGAATTATGTCGAGAAGGAGGTTTACCGTGCCGAATATGGCTGGCAGGATGTTGTCGATACCGACATAAATGCCGACATTGCCAATGCCGACAAGCTGCCTAATATCAGTTTTGTCATCGAGTCATCTTCCAATGTGGACTGGACTTCTGTCAAATGGAATCCGTCAGTCACATACAAGGATTCCACCGAAACCTCACATACGGTTGCTGTCGGGCCACACTATCTGACTTATGCAAAAATGGATGCGGAGGGGACTTCAAAGACATTCCTCGCCCAGGATACGCTTATTTCTGTCAAACCGTCTGTCGTATTCGGCTCTACCGATGTAAACGGTACTGTGACACTTCTCGCCAAGACACAGGACAGGCTGATTGCCAAAAAGACTTTTGCAGTCACAAGCGGTGTATTTGCGTCCGATTCGCTGACCATCGAGAATATCGGTACAGACAAGGTCTGGTTTGAGATGACCTATCCTGGTTCTCTGTCGTCACCGGTGACAGCTTCATCTGTCTCTGTCCGTCGCGGGACTTCTATCGTTACTGAAACGGTCGGTGCCGGATTCTACTCCTATGGACAGGACGAGGGTTTCGGTATGCTTTATCGTGGCTGGGGCGGTTTTGTGTATAACGCTTCGGAGGGCAGATATTCACGGCCGATTGACGAAGCCTTGCTGAAATTGCCGGAAGACGAGAACGCGAAACCTGATCCGCTCACGCTTCCGTTCACTCCAATCGGTACAGACCAGATAAATCTTGACCGTTGGACGGGACAGCATAGCGGCATCTATCTGACAGCCGATGAAATGGCAACGGCGCGTCTTGCCGAACAGGATGTCGTATTGACTAATCCTCTTGAAAACGATGTCGATATAGCCGGAATAGCCGGTGAACATTTGCAGGGCACGGGAGCTGCTGCCGTCACCCAGGTGTCGTCCAGCAAGAGCACTGTTACCCAAAGCGGTGGCATGGGCATAACATACAGCGATGCAAACGGTTCTGCAAAGACCGAGGTGACGATGATGGATATGAACGGAGACGGCTATCCGGATATTATCGCCGGTGGAACAATCCAATACACCAATTCCTTGGGTGGATTGAGTGGTGAGAAATACGCAGGTATCGGTACCACAAGTTCCGACAATGAATCCCAAAGCTGGGGATATGGCGGCAGCCCTGTCGCATCCGTATCAAATATCGTGAACCTTGCCAAAAACGGTTTCAAAGGAAACGGCAATAAAAACGGTTCAAACAACGGAGGAACCAATGAGACGGAAGGGAATAAGTTGACAAGTATTCTTTCAAAAGTCTCTATCTCTGCCGGTGTGCCCAAGAACACAGACGAGGCAGTAGAGGATTTCATTGATGTAAACGGCGACGGACTTCCTGACAAAGTTTTGTCAGACAAGACCGTAAGATTGAACCTCGGTTATTCTTTCTCGGCTCCCGTTGCATGGGATTTGGAAAGGATACAGGGTGGTAAGAGCCTTTCTTACAGTGCCGGTGCAGGTGGTGGCAGCGGTGATATTGGCATGGGAGGCACACTTGAAAATAAGGATAAGACCAAAACAATCGATAAAGCCTCCAGCAGCTTCTCTGCAGGCGTCGGAATCGTCACCTCTGAAATGGAGTCCGAATATAACCTTATGGATGTCAATTCAGATGGTCTGCCTGACAAGGTTTGGAAAACTGACGGTGGCGTAATGATTTCCCTGAATACCGGTGCCGGATTTGATACTCCTTTCATCTGGAATGGAATGTCAAAGATTAACGAGTCCGCTTCTACTTCGGAATCCGTGAACGCCGCGTTTACCATATCTATCAATATCCCGATTATAGGTATCAAGATTTCAACCAATCCCGGATTCGCCACAGGACACAGTATCAACCGTGTCAAGTATTCTTTGCAGGATGTTGACGGCGACGGCTATCTTGACATCGTGACCTCTGACAGCGAGAGCGAGCTTACCGTAAGGCGTTCGGCTATCGGCCGTACCAACATGCTGAAGTCCGTTACCAACTCCATCGGTGGACGCTTCGAGCTGGATTACGCGCACTCGACCCCGACCTACGGGCATCCCGGAGGCAAGTGGGTGATGTCGGCCCTGACTGTCGATGACGGCATCCATGATGACGGCCCGCTGATGAAAACGGCATTTGAATACTCCGACGGCTTCCGTGACCGCCACGAGCGTGACTTCCTCGGCTTCGGAAAGGTCATCACCAAGAGCCTCGACACCGAGAACGGAGACGGCGTATATCGTCAGGCTGTTCAGGAATTTGCCGTTGACAACTACTACAAGTCCGGCAACCTCGTGGCCTCATACGTCTCCGACGCAGCAGGCAACAAGTTCACCGAGACCGTCAACGAGTATGACGCATACAGCATGACCGCCAATGCGGACAGCTACTCCTTCACCAAGCAGGATGTGATCTACAGCGACCGTGCTTCGGCTTTCGTTCCCCTCCGCTACACCGCCAACAAGCAGTACGAGGGCACATCGCAGGGCATGGTTGTCTCCGAGGCATGGAACGAGTATTACCTCAACGGCCACCACGGAGAGCTGAAGTCCTACCGCTACAGCGACAAGGGCAGCCTCGGCAGCAACGGTTCGGGCAGCTATGACTATGCGACGAACATCCAATACACCTCAAATGCCGACAGGCACATCTTCGGGCTTCCCACAAACGTGACCGTTGTCGGCGGTGACGGCTCCATGTATCACAACGTGTCCGCGACCTACGACACGAAGTACCCGAACCATCTGACGCAGGTGTCGCAGCAGCTCGGCAGCGGAACGGCTGTCACCGACTACAAGTATGACCGCTACGGCAACATCACGCAGAAGACGCTTCCGGCCAACGGCACAGGACAGCGCATGTGGTACAAGTACCGCTACGAGCCGGAGATGAACATGTACGTCGAGCGCATCGACGACGCATGGGGCTACCGCAGCGAGCAGGGCAACTTCGACTACCGCTACGGCATGGCATTGGAACGCCGCGACCTCAACAACTTCTACTATGAGACGGAACTTGACAATATCGGTCGTGTGACTAAGGTTCGCGGTCCAAACGAGCTGGCGACCGGTGTTCCTTACATCATCGCGTTTGAATACCAGCAGAAGGCAGGTTTCAGCGAGACGGGCATCACCGCCCCGGCATACGCAGTGACCAAGCATTACGACATCCAGCATCCGAACGATGACCTTGAGACCGTGACATTCGTTGACGGTTTCGGACGACCTGTTCAGGTGAAGAAGGACGGTGTCGTGACTACGGCGGCAAAGGGCTCCGGCGCATCCGACCAGAACGTGATGATTGTAAGCGGACGTAATGTCTATGACGCTTTCGGTCGTGTAGCTAAGGCTTACTATCCCACAACAGAGGGTATGGGCAGCAAGACCTCGTTCAGCACCGCGTTTGACAATGTTACCCCGACCGTGACGGTCTATGACGTGCTCGACCGCGCGTTGTCAGTCACTCTGCCTG
>ENA-ORNR01000086-ORNR01000086.1-human-gut-metagenome-genome-assembly--contig:-NODE-86-length-75460-cov-11.658232_pt1 | contig 75460 bp, 67 predicted proteins | sample MGYA00242114_ERZ509020 | MGnify/ENA primary metagenome ERZ509020 (study PRJEB26280, sample SAMEA2338758) | human gut metagenome | biome: human gut; feature: human-associated habitat; material: faeces...
GGCGGAACAATAACACTTACAGATGATGTTGATGCAGGAACAAAGGATGCCGATGTAATCTACACCGATGTCTGGGTATCAATGGGTGAACCTGATGAAGTATGGGCAGAAAGAATTAAAGAGCTTTCACCATATCAGGTTAATAAGAAAGCAATGGACAATGCTTCAAAGGATGCGATTTTCATGCACTGCCTTCCAGCTTTTCATGACCTTAAGACTAAGGTTGGCAGGGAAGTATATGAAAAATTCGGTCTTTCCGAGCTTGAGGTAACTGATGAAGTATTTGAATCGCCACAGTCAGTTGTTTTTGATGAAGCAGAGAACAGAATGCATACTATTAAAGCTGTGATGGTTGCAACATTATAGTTTTTATAGTAAAATGCGAGGGTAGGAAGAGAGGTTACCCTTAATGCGTTCAGGTAAAAATAATTTTCAGAAAATTGTGCGTCTTATAATAGACGTGTTAAATGTAATATTTGGCATTGCGGCAATTGTGCTTACCGTTTTTGTATTTATTAATACCGGTAAGAATAAATGGATGTTCCACATTATTTTTTCAATAGGCGGACTTATGAACATGATGACCGGAATTAAATACCTTATGACCGACAGAAAGGTATCGGGAATTATTTCGGAAGTAGTAGCAGTTATACTTTTTGTAGTTGCTTATGTAAGTTATCTTGCCATAGGAGGTTGAGAAGATGAGAGAACAGATGCTTGCAATGCTTAAAGAAAGCGATGATTTTGTATCAGGACAGGAACTTTGCGGAAAACTATCCGTTTCAAGGACTGCGGTATGGAAGGCAATTAATTCTCTTAAAGAAGCCGGATATGTCATAGAAGCAGTCAGGAACAGAGGCTATCGGCTTGTATCCTGTCCTGATGTTTTGTTATCTGATGAGATACAAAGCCAGCTTGAGACAAAATGGTTTGGAAGAAAGATATCATATTTTGATGTGATTGACTCGACGAACAGCGAGATAAAAAGGCAGGCGGAAAAAGAGCTTATTCCGGGGATGCTTGCAATAGCGGAGAAACAGACACTTGGAAGAGGGCGTAAGGAAAGACATTGGGAATCTCCGGCAAAGACGGGAATATGGATGTCTTTTGCTGTAAAGCCTGATTTACCACCATATAAGGCGTCAATGATTACACTTGTTACAGCCCTTGCCGTGGCTAAAGCAATTAAGGATGTCACCGGCCTTAATACGGAGATAAAGTGGCCTAATGATATTGTAATAGGAAGCCGTAAGGTAGTTGGAATTTTAACGGAAATGAGTGCTGAAATGACCACAATCAATTATGTGGTTATAGGAATTGGAATTAATGTTAATATGGAATCTTTTCCGGCAGAACTTGAGGATAAGGCAACGTCACTTTATATTGCAGGCGGAACTAAAGTAAGAAGGAGCAGTATTGTTGCAAAGTTTGGCAAATATTTTGAAAAATATTATGAAATCTTTTGTAAGGATGGCAATTTGTCCGGAATAAAAGACGAGTATGAGGAACTCCTGGTGAACCGGAATAAAGAAGTCTACATAATAGAAGGAGACAGCCGTATCAAACGTGTTGCAATCGGTATTGACACGGACGGGGAACTTCTTGTAAAGGACGATAATGGTAATACAGAAAAAATAATGGCAGGGGAAGTTTCAATAAGAGGCATTTATGGCTATGTTTAGGAGAATTGTTGAATGAAAGAAGATTTAGATGTATTATGTGCCGCAAGCTCTTACGATAAGAAATTTTATCTTAATGAGGACTTCGGGGCACTTCCGGATTCGATTAAGGATGAACTTAAAATAATGTGTGTTCTTTTTACTGAGGATATCGGAGGAATTATCATCCTTGAATTTGATGAGGAAGGCAATCTTTTAATCAGGACAGAGGCAGATGAAGGAGATTTGCTTTATGATGAAATAGGAGCAGGCCTTAAGGTCAAACAGCTTCAGAAGGACAAAGCAGAGACTTTTCAGGCTCTTGAAATGTATTATAAGGTATTTTTCCTTGGAGAAGATATAGAATGAAAATAGGAACAATGGAATTTGACAGACCGGTAATGCTGGCACCTATGGCTGGGGTGACGGACCTTCCTTACAGGCTTATCTGCAAGGAGATGGGTTGTGACTACATGGTTACCGAGATGGTAAGTGCCAAAGCGGTTCTTTACAATAACAAAAATACCGATATTCTGTTGCAGACATTGCCGGAGGAAGCACCATCGGCATTACAGCTTTTCGGTTCAGACCCTGAGATTATGGCTGACATTGCCCTTCGACTGGAACCTTTGGGATTTGCGGCATTTGACATTAATATGGGATGTCCCGTGCCTAAAATTGTAAATAATGGTGAAGGCTCGTCATTAATGAAAAATCCCTCTCTGGCAGGTAAAATAGTCAATACAATGGTTAAAAAAATTACAAAACCCGTTACAGTGAAGTTCAGAAAAGGTTTTGACGATGAACATGTAAATGCGGTGGAGTTCGCCCACATAATGGAGGAATCCGGGGCGGCAGCCGTTACGGTTCACGGACGAACGAGGGAACAGTTTTATTCCGGCAAAGCAGACTGGGATATAATCGCAGCGGTCAAGGATAAAGTAAAGATACCTGTTTTTGGCAACGGTGATATATTTTCGGCAGAAGATGCCCTGAAGATGTTTCATTATACAGGATGCGACGGAATCGCAGTTGGCCGTGGGGCAAAAGGTAACCCATGGCTTTTCAGGGAAATTAAAGCGGCAATCCACGGTGATGTGATACCGGCAAGACCGTCCCTTACAGAGATTAAGGATATGATAAAAAAACATGCCACACTTATGACAGAGTACAAACCTGAATATATGGTAGTCAGGGAAATGCGCAAACATGTGTCCTGGTATACAACAGGACTGCATAACTGTGCAGCATTAAGGGATGAAGTTAATCACACAGAGACATTGCAGGAATTATTTAGCCTGTTGGATAAAAGAATGATTGACAAATGATTTTTTTATATTCTATAATATTATGAATTGTTATGTGATAATGTATGCAGAGTTGCATTATTAATATAAATGGGAAAGGTGAGTCAGATTATGGCAGAAAAGAAAAATTTAATGACCTACGAAGGTCTCAAAAAATTAGAGGATGAACTTCAGGACCTGAAGGTAAACAGAAGAAAAGAAGTTGCCCAGAAGATTAAGGAAGCCAGAGAACAGGGTGACCTTTCAGAAAACGCCGAATATGATGCTGCTAAAGATGAGCAGAGAGATATTGAAGCAAGAATTGAAGAAATTGAGAAAATATTAAAGAATGCAGAAGTTGCTGATGACGAATTCGGTGCAGGTGTAATTAACCTTGGAAGTACAGTTACAGTGTATGACTGTGAATTTGATGAAGAAATAGTTTTCAAGCTTGTAGGTTCAACAGAAGCTAAGAGCCTTGAAAACAAGATTTCCAATGAAGCTCCGCTTGGCAAGGCTTTAATAGGTAAAGTGGCAGGGGACGAAGTTGAAGTGGAGACACCATCCGGAATAATGAAGTACAAAGTAATTAACGTTACCAGAGAATAGTTTTAGGAGTTAGTATGGCAGATAATAACACACAGAATCAGGACATTAACGGACTTCTTCAGATTAGAAGAGATAAATTGGCGGATCTGGTTGAAAAGGGAAAAAATCCTTTTGAAATCACCAAATATGACGTTACACATCACACATCAGATGTAAAGGAATTATACACAGCCCATGAAAAAGAGCTTCTTGCAGGCAGACCTGAACCTGATGTTGAGGGACTTGACGAACAGCAGAAACGAGAGACACTTAAAGCTGATTATAATGCAAAGCGTGAAATAATGGATGCCAGTCCTATTGATGTTACAATCGCAGGAAGAATGATGTTTAAGAGAGTTATGGGTAAAGCATCTTTCTGCAACATCCAGGATCTTAAAGGCAACATCCAGGTATATGTATCAAAAGACGGCGTCGGTGAAGATTCTTATGCAGATTTTAAGAAATCGGATATCGGTGATATTTTTGGAATAAAAGGTTTTGCATTCAGAACAATGACAGGTGAGATTTCCATCCATGCGTCAGAAATCGTTCTTTTGTCAAAGAGCTTACAGATACTTCCTGAAAAATACCATGGTTTAACAGATACAGACGCAAGATACCGTCAGAGATATGTTGACCTTATTATGAATTCAGAAGTTAAAGATACATTTATCAAACGTTCAATGATTATCAAGGAAATCCGTAATTTCCTTGCAGGACGTGACTTTATGGAAGTTGAGACACCTATGCTTGTGGCAAATCCGGGCGGAGCTGCGGCAAGACCTTTCGAGACACATTACAATGCCCTTAACGAGGATGTTAAGCTTCGTATTTCTCTTGAATTATACTTAAAGAGACTTATCGTTGGCGGTCTTGAGAGAGTATACGAAATCGGACGAGTATTCCGTAATGAAGGCGTTGACACCAGACACAACCCTGAATTTACACTTATGGAATTATATCAGGCATACACAGATTACAACGGTATGATGGAACTTACAGAAAGCATGTTCCGTTATCTTGCCGAAAAAGTATGCGGTTCAACCAAATTCACATACAACGGAATTGAAATTGATTTTGGCAAGCCATTCGAGCGTATTACAATGACAGACTGTGTCAAGAAATACGCAGGAATTGACTTCGATGCGGTTAAGACAGACGAAGAAGCAAAGGCCCTTGCAAAAGAGCATAATATCGAATATGAAGAAAGACACAACAAGGGTCATATCCTTAATCTTTTCTTTGAGGAATATTGTGAAAAAGAACTTGTCCAGCCTACATTCGTAATGGATCATCCGATTGCAATTTCTCCTCTTACCAAGAAGAAACCAACAGATCCTGAGAAAGTTGAACGTTTTGAGTTATTTATAAACGGATGGGAAATGTGTAACGCTTACTCAGAGCTTAATGATCCGATCGACCAGAGAGAGCGTTTTGCACTTCAGGACGCAGCTGCGGCAGCAGGTGATGAAGAAGCAGAACACACAGACGAGGACTTCTTAAATGCCCTTGAAATCGGTATGCCACCTACAGGCGGTATCGGTTACGGAATCGACAGACTTGTTATGTTACTTACAGACAGTCCTGCAATCAGGGATGTATTATTGTTCCCGACGATGAAGTCATTAGACGCTGACAAGAAGGCAAATAAGACTTCCGAAGCAGCTCCGGTTGAGGAAACTAAACCTGTTGAAAAAATAGATTTCTCAAATGTTAAAATAGAGCCATTGTTTGAGGAAACAGTTGATTTTGATACATTCTCAAAATCAGATTTCAGGGCAGTTAAGGTTAAAGAATGTGTAGCAGTACCTAAGTCAAAGAAGCTGTTACAATTCACACTTGATGATGGAACAGGCACGGACCGTACAATCCTTAGCGGAATCCATGCTTTCTATGAGCCGGAAGAACTTGTTGGAAAGACATTGATTGCTATTACAAACCTCCCACCTAGAGCAATGATGGGAATTGAGTCTTGCGGTATGCTCCTTTCAGCAGTTAATAACCTCAAGGATTCAGAGGATGAAGAACTTCATCTTTTGATGGTAGATGACCATATACCTGCCGGAGCGAAGCTGTATTAAGATTTTATATATGAGAGTCAGTTACTTTGTGCCTGAGGCACTCCCGTAACTGCCAACTGCATTCGTAATTCGGGCAATTGCCCTACTTACTCATACAGTTTAGCCTGCCCGCTATCCATGAATTCGTTCATGCATGCATGACTCATTCATGGCTGCCGTTCAGGGCTTTCATAGTAAATAGATGGGACGTACATCATATGATAAAAAACTAAAAAACAGCGATTTACATCAATTGATGCAAAATTAAGTGCAAGCAAGAAAAAATCGCATAATTTGGAACATCAGCAGGAAAACAAGTACGAGCAAAGCGAGTATTTGTTTTCACCTGATGTGACAACGACAAAATCAAGGAGTGCGAAGCACGGCAACGGCAAAGCCGTTGGATTTTGGAGTGATAAATGAGTGGGCAATTCCAATTGGGATTGCCCATTTTTAAAACAAACAGAAATACAAATCGAAAGTTGCGAGGGAAACCATATGGAAAATTTAAGTGAATATAGATACTGTATTGCTATGAAAAAAGGTCGAAAAATTTTCAATATAATTGCAGGATGCATAATGATACTTATAAGTAGCATTTTTATAATCCTAACTGTTATTTTCTATGTTTTAGAACAAGAATTTGGTTTTTACACATTTTTAGGAATATTACTTATACCATTAATCTTTTTCATTTTTGGAATTTTAGGTATTGTCGCAGCTACGAAACGAGTTGAAATATATAAAGGAAAAGTAGTTTATCATATTGGATTTACCAACAAAGAATATCGTATGTCTGATATTAAAACATCAAAAACTCAAACCGAAACATATAATACGGGATTATATCATGAAGATATTGTACCTGTTTACAGTTATGATAAAGTGACTGTTTTCTATGATGAAAAAGGAAAAAAGATTTTTGAATTTGGGTTGGATTATGATAATGTAGAACGTTTAAAAGCAGATGTTAAAAACACTCAAAAAAGTATTTTAAAAAACCATAGCAAGAACTAAACAACTTCTAGTTTGTCAACTTGCCCTTTGGGAGAGGAAAAATCCTTTTATCAAAGGGCTTTTTCTATTTATACGGATATTCGTAAACTAAAAGATAAAGCCAAAACTTCATATGCAATATCGCTGTTATCGTTTTGATGGCTCCGAGAAGCAAGCGATAAAAACCAATGCAAAAAATAAACAAGAAAAAACAGAAGAAAACCGGTTATTAATTAGAGAATACTTAAGTCAAAATGGTCGGTCAAAAACAAGTGAAATAGCAAAATATATAGGATTGAGTCCGGCACGTACAAGAGCTATTTTAACAGAAATGGAAGATGTGATAATAGAAGGAGCAAATAAAAATAGAAAATATCGTTTGCATGATGAAAATAATAAGTAAATATAATATTTTTAAAGAAAAAGCGGGTAGATGTGCCCACTTCACTATCTTCCATACCTACTTGCACTTAAGAATTTGTTATCGGAGTGTGTCCATTCTTACGAATGAAAGAAATATCCTTGCCACCATAGTGAATAGAAGAAGAATTATTCTGGCAAGTCCTGCAACATCTGCATCGTCCATAACATCTTCTGTATGTTCTTGTGCTTCACTATTGGCTGCCTGCATTATTACCGGCTGACCAACATTCATCCCGGATATCACTCCGCCTAACAGCTTTATTACCTCTTTTCTAGCCTCATTGGTTGCTGCTTCAATGACCTCTTAAGTATTATAAAAAGCTGAAAGATAAAGGCGAGAATGTGTATATAGACACTCTTACCTATGAGCAATTTATAATGCTTGGTGATGCGGAATTAAGCAGAAGATTCTCCATGCAGGATGAAGCAGAACAGAAGGCAAAGATTGACAGGGAGCAGGCAAATGAGTTTGAGTATGTCGATGAATCGCAGAAGTCTGATGCTGCAGAAAGTGCCAACGCTTCTAATGGAAGTGCTGGTGCTAAGCCTGTAAGGAATCCTGAGAGGGAAAAGCCTAAATGGGAGGATACCATCACAAATCGAATGCTGCACTAGTCATATACACTGGAGCAGGAAGAAGAGGTGAAAAAAGCACTTGCCGCAGAAGTTCCGAAAGCAACCATTCTTACTTACTTCTATCAGGAGGTTACTGTGGAGAGGATGAGTTCATATTGGAAGAAGCAGTAAATGTTATCACATAGGCACAGGAAATGTGGTATACTGTGCCTATGAGAAATGAATGTGTTTGGCAATTTGGTAAATCCCGTAAATTGATTTTATAGGGAAAAGAAACTTTGAATTTTTAGGAGAAAACGATGAAGAAATGGACAAAAATATTGTTGATAATAGTTATAGTTATTTTACTTTTGTTTGTGGGAATGTCCTATTTTATAGGGAGGCAAGTTTTCATGGGTTCTACTCAATTGGTTACTTGTGAAGATACTTCAAAAGTGAAAGATAGTTTTTGGGAAAGATATAATATGGATTATGATGTTTTCTGCAGTACATATACTATAGAAAAAGTTGAAATCACTTCAACTTTTGATGAACATATGATACCAGCAGATTACATATATGCTCTTGGTGAAGAAGGAGATAAGAATAATCCAACAGTTATTTTAGTGCATGGTCTTGGTGGAAATCGTTATACCAATTATCCTTTAGCAGAAATGTTTTTGCAGAAAGGATATAATGTATTGACTTATGACCAGAGAAGTAGCAACGAAAATACAGCTCAATATACTACATTTGGATACTGGGAAAAATATGATTTGATTGATTACATTGATTATGTCTATAGCCATGCACCGGAGCAAGTGATAGGAATATGGGGTACATCGTTTGGTGGAGCAACTGCAGGATTAGCAATGGGAGATAAGGATGTTGAAAACAAAGTGGATTTTCTGATTCTAGATTGTCCGGTTAGTGATATGAAATGGATGGTAGAAGAAGAAATGAGAAAGATGGATATTGGATTGCCTATATCTTACATGACATTCTGTGGCAACATTATCAACAAAATGGAATTGGGATTTAGTTATGATGATGCAAATGTATGTAACAAAATTGCAGATATTGAAATTCCAGTTTTGGTAATAAACAGTGAAGCAGATACATTAACCCCACAGTTTATGGGACAAGAAATATATGATTCAATACAAAATGAAGAAATTAAAATGATTTGGACGGTAACTGATAGTGAACATACAGAAATGTGGTTAGATTACAACCAAGAATATCGAGAAAAGGTTCAAAAATTATTGAATTTTACTAAATAATAGAAATAGGGAAAGTAAACTTTCAGTAATACGCTCTGTTGAAGTGTTGATTTTTCTACGATATACTCCTACAAAAAAGGAGTGTTTTATTATGGGAAAGGAAATCTATAACATTATCAATGATATGGCAGAGGTATTGAATGCATCGCAGATGCAGAAACTACAGGAAGTGTTGGTTAATCGTTTGTCGGAAAATCGTGTGCCTGATTATTTACAAACTCGTAATGAGGAATTCCTGGATATATTTCTAACGGCTAAACATTTAGAAGGCTGTTCGGATAAGACGATATGTTATTATAGGTGTAATATCCAGAGAATGTTGGAAACAGTAGATGTTCCGGTTATAAAAATATCTACAGAAATGCTACGAAAGTACCTGTTAGAGTATCAATCGATTAATAATTGTGGAAAGGTTACTATAGATAATGTTCGCAGGAGCCTTTCCACATTTTTTTCATGGTTAGAGGAGGAAGATTATATTATTAAAAGCCCGATGAAGAGAATCCATAAGGTAAAAACGGCGGTTGTGGTTAATCAAAACAATGTGAAGCTATCGCATCGAAAGTATATTTCATAGATTGATTTGTAACGCAAAAAGCGTTACAATAAAGAAAAATGGAGGTGTATTCTATGGGAAAAACAGCAACATTAAATTTGAGAGTAAATCCAGATGTAAAAGAAAATGCAGAAAGTGTACTAGAGCAATTAGGGATACCGATGGCTACTGCGATAGATATGTATTTAAAACAAATATCATTAGTAGGAGGAATTCCCTTTTCTGTTGTATTGCCAAAAGCAGCTAGTTCAGTAAATGCAGATATGATGTCTGTTACGCAGATTCATCAAAAGTTAGAAAAAGGATATGCAGATATAGAAAAAGGAAATGTTGAGGATGCAGCTAGTGCTTTTGCGGCATTTAGAGAGAGGCATTAATGAAGCAATATAAAGTAGAGATTACAGAAGAAGCTTTGCAGGATATGGAAGATATATACAATTATATTGCTATAGATTTGCTTGCTCCGGATAATGCAATGGGGCAATATAATCGCATTGCTGATGAAATACTTACATTAGACACTTTCCCGGAACGATTTAGGATTATGGATTCTGAGCCGGAAAAGAGAATGGAGTTGCGTAGAATGCTCGTTGATAATTATTCAGTGATTTACACAATTTGTGACGAAAGAGTAATTGTAACGGATGTTTTATACACGGCATCTGATATAGAAGCACGTTTGAGAGGCGAGATATAAAAGCTCGTGTTTATTTGAAGTTGAAGGAGGAACAAGTATGGAAGGCAAGATGACAAAAATTGAAAAAATAATGGCTATTTGTTCATTGTTAATCCTAATCACTGCGATTATTGTAAGAGGTGTTATAGGAGTTAATGATTCAGGAGTTTTAGTTATTCTCTCTTTTACAGGACTCCTTATGTGGTTAATTTTTCTGATATGTGCTTTTTTTCCATCAGACTGGAGGATGACTGAAAAACAAAAGGCTAAAATCATGAATCGAGTGGAATATCAAAATAAATATAGGAGAACTCTTATTATTATTGACACGATTTTAGCAGTAATTTTTGCTGTTATGATAATGACATTAGGATAGGTGAGAATTTCAGTTTGCAACTCAGTAATAACAAAAGCAGACCGTGTCCATGAGCACAGCAGTAGCTAGTTTTATTGCAGCCAAACGATTAGAAGGATATGGTTGCGGATGATGGTATGTTATATGAGACAACGAAAAAGTAGCAAATCGATGTAGAATGAAGAAAGGTACAAGGGCAGGGGTTATGAACATATGGACAATACTTGGAATCGGTCAGACAGACGATAAGGGTGCAATCAAGCAGGCGTATCGTGAGCGGTTAAAATCTGTGAATCCGGAGGAGGATGCAGATGGTTTCATGGAGCTTCGGAATGCCTATGAGGAGGCGATTGCAAGCTGTGACAGGCAGGAGGCGCTGCCGGAGGATATGGATGACGAAGCTTCGGAAGGCTTACAGCCGCCGAGGACGGAGCTTACCGATAAATTAGAACAACTATACAACGATTATCCGAACCGTATCCGTGTGGATGCGTGGAGAGAGCTTTTTCGTGAGGATGCATTTGTATCGCTTGACACAGAGGCAGAAGCATTGGAGGAGCTGCTTGTATTTTTGATGGATCATTACCGGATGCCGGATGCGGTTTTTCGTGAGATTGTGGACCGGTTTGATATCGCCCTGCGTAAAGATGATTTGCTGGTGAAATTCCCGGATGATTACATTTCCTATATTCTTGGGATGGCGGCGCGGAAGCAGGACAGCTTTGCCTATGAATATCTGACCGGAGATTATACATATGCCGATGACTATATTGAGCAGTATATGAAGATTGAACGGATGGACAAGCAGGATGAGCCGACACCGGAGAACCGGGCGGCGCTCCACAAGGAATTAGAACGACTGAAAAGATTGCCGCTTACACATCCACATGGCGATGTGCTGGAGATCTATGTGCAGATGAAGGATACGCGTTTTCAGGAAAAGGATGCGGAACAGCCACTTCCAAGAGCGGAAGCGGAGGCTGTATATGAGGCGCTTTTAAGCAGGATCAATGCGAACCTTGAGCGATACCCAAAGGACGAGATGACGCAGTTTATCAAGAGCGAGATGTTGTACCGTCTGGAACGATATGAGGAGGCGAAGCAGACCGCAGAAGAGATTCTTGCGGAGAATCCGGATTATGAAGACGCACAGTATTGCTTAGGGGATATATATTATGCGATGGGGGATCTGGAGAAGGCAAAGGATATCTTCGAGGAGCTGATGCATAACAATTATGGGGATATGGCGTACCTTACCCGGCTGCAGCAGGTAAATGAAGCAATCATTGACAAATGGAAGCAGGATGTGGACAAGCATCCGGAAGATCATCAGAAAAAGTTAGATCTGGCATGGTGCTATTATCAGAATCAGCGGGAGCCGGAAGCGTTGGAGGTGTTCGATACATTTGAACCGGAGGGCGATGAGATCTTCTTCTATTGTAATGCGAAGGGCAGATGTTATCTGGCAACCGGACAGACGGAGAAGGCACTGCCATTGTTCTTAAAATGGAAGAAGGCAATTGAGGATATACAGCCGGAAGAAGGCGGCTATACAGAGGAACAGAACAAGCGCAGAAAGCGGTATCCGTATGCACATACACTGATCGCAAGCTGTTACTATAACCTGAAAGAGTACGAGAAAGCGAAGGAATATATACAGCTTCCGGTCGAGACGGAGCATGAGGAGCAGATCACCGGACTCATCCTGAATCTTCGGATTCTCTATGAACTGCAGGAGTATGGCAACTGTATGAAGGCGTGCGATGAGATGTTAGAGCATATTGATTATGAATCTATGGTCTATGAGGATGAATACTGGGCGCATTGCTACCGGGCAAAATGCTGTTATATGTTAGATTATCTGCAGGAATGCATCTATTCGGCGGAGAAGGCGATACGGATCTATCCATATGGTGTGGAGCCGTACATACAGGAGATACTGACCTTCCAGCAGGCAGAACAGTATGAGGATGCCGAAAATGTAATGGCACAGTACCGGGAGTTCCGTCCGGAGAGCGATGCGATGGATTATTATGAGGCATTAAGCCTTCGTGCACAGGAAAAATCAGAGGAAGCGTTGAAGCTTTTGGAGAAGGTGGAAGCAAATTACAAGGCGGATGAATCCGATCTGCCGAATTATGAAGATCTGTTGTTAGAGCTGGCAGATCTCTATGATGAAGCAAACCGAAATGAGGAGTCCATTGCGGTATATAAGAAGGTTGCGTCTATCAATCCGAAAAATCCAGATGTGTTTGGATATCTGGGATATATGTATCGGAAGGTTCGTGAGACGGAGCTTGCAATCAAGGCATATGAGGATCAGATTAAGGTACGGCCACATGCGGCATATTATACGAATCTCGGATTTATCTACTGGGAGCGGCGGGATTACGGGAATGCGTTAGAAAATTTTGAACAGGCACTTGCAATCGCACCGGAGAGGTCAGACCGGGATATACAGAGAAAAACAGAGGTCATCCGCTTCAAAACCCGTGTGCTGCTCTGCTTGAACAGGATTACGGAAGGGTGTCAGATTCTGATGGATGCGATTTATAAATACGGGGACGATGTGGACCCGCAGCTTCGTATCGAGGCAGGTCTCGCACTCACACGAGCAGACCGCTATCCGGAGGCAGAGCAGCTGCTGGAAAGCTATGCGGAGGAAGGCACGGATGAAAATCTGCGGTTTGACTGCGCAAGTCTTCTGATGGAGCTTGCCGGGGAAGAGGACGATACTCTGATGATGGATCAGATGTATCAGCTCGGTATAAAGTTAAAGCCGGATAATACAAGCATTTACAGCAAGTACGGCAGAGTGCTTATCATGAGTGGCAGATATGCGGAAGCAGTCGATGCATACAAAAAGGCGGTTAACTTAAATAAAACCATCAATTATTATGGGGAGCTGCTGGAAGCACTTTATCTGCGGGATGGGGAGATTAAGTCCGAGTATGCAGAGTATTTAAACAGGGCAGTGATACCGGAGGAAGACCGGAAGACACCGCTTGATTATATCAAGCTTGCAAGGTACTGCCGGGTGATCGGTGATTATGCAGATGCGGAGAAATATTTGAAACAGGCAGTTACGATGAAGCTTTGTTCAAGTTGTGGATACCATGGCTGTGAGGATGGCTATTATGAGCTTGGAATTCTGTATGAAGTAATGGGAGAGCGGAAGATGGCCATTGAAGCCTATGAGAAGGCAATCGAGGCGCATGGACACTGTTATGTCTATGAGAAGCGGCTGCAGGATTTGCTAGAAAATAGTTAAAAGATAGGAATAGCATAGTTTAAATATATCACGCACATGAAATTTATACTTGTACATTTCGTGTGCGTGTGTTATTATTGCGACGAATTGAATTCATAATATACGGTGCCGTGGAGCTTTTTTACTTTTGAAAAGCAGACATGTGTTAAAAGGGAAGCAGGTGGAAGTCCTGCACGATCTCGTCACTGTAAGCCGGGAGTATACATTCGATATCGGAAGATAACCACTGGTCGCAAGGCTGGGAAGGGGAATGTGTATGAGGATCGGTAAGTCAGGAAACCTGCCGTGTATTGGTACAGGAAGAATTTCCAGATCACGAGTAATTGGTCGTACCGTTGTAGATTAAGTTCTATGGCCCGTTACTCCGTCAGTTTGTGATTTCGCTGGCGGCTTTTTTCTGTGCGTCTGAATTGATTCTTAACAAGTGACTGGATAAAAAACAAAAGGAAAGAGGTACAGAAAAAATGAAGAAATCGAAATTAAGCGCAGCACTCCTTACAGCATGTATGGCAGCAACTCTGCTTGCAGGATGTGGAGACAAGAAGACAGAGACAACAGAGGCAACGACGGAAGCAACCACAGAGGCAACTACAGAAGCTGCAACGACAACGGAAGCAACGGTTGCAGATGCAACTGCATCTGAGGCAGAGGACGATGAGAATTATGAGACAGGAGATGCATCATTGGATAATGTTCGTAATCAGGATGAAATCGGCGACAATGAACTGCTCGTTGTAAGCTTTGGTACAAGCTTTAACGACAGCCGTCGTCTGACGATCGGCGCAATCGAGGATAAGCTTGATGAAGAATTCGGTAAAGATTATTCCGTCAGAAGAGGCTTTACAAGCCAGATCATCATTGATCATGTAAAGAGAAGAGATGGCATTGCCATTGATAATATGGCAGAAGCACTTGACCGTGCGGTTGATAACGGAGTCAAGAATCTTGTAATCCAGCCGACACATCTGATGAATGGTCTGGAATATACAGATGTTGTAAATGAAGTTGGCGATTATGCAGATGCGTTTGATCAGGTTGCAATCGGTGATCCGCTTCTTACAAGTGATGAGGACTTCGATGAGGTTGTGAAGGCTATCACAGATGCAACAGCTGAGTATGATGATGGCGAGACAGCCATCTGCTTCATGGGACATGGTACAGAGGCAGACAGCAACGAAGTATACCAGAAGATGCAGGATAAGCTGACAGACGCCGGCTTTGAGAACTATTTCGTAGGTACGGTTGAGGCAACTCCTTCTGTGGATGATGTACTTGCGAAGGTACAGGCAGGCGATTACAAGAAGGTTGTTCTTGAACCTTTAATGATCGTAGCCGGTGACCATGCAAATAACGATATGGCTGGTGATGAGGAAGGTTCCTGGAAGACAACATTCGAGGATGCAGGTTATGATGTAACATGTCTCGTTCGTGGTCTTGGTGAGCTTCCGGCAATTCAGGATATCTTTGTAAAGCATGCACAGGCAGCTATTGACAAATTAAACAAATAATAGAATAAACGCGAGGAATCAATCGTGAAGAAATGGAATGTAGGTCTTGCAGCAGGCGTGGTACTTGCCTGCCTGCTTGCAGGATGTGGAAAAAATGGTATAACAACACAGGAGACAACTGCCGCGACTACGACGGAAGCCGTGACAACAGAGCAGGCAACCGAAGCAGATGCACAGATTGCAACCGGTTCGGATCTGGCATCGGCAAGTGACGTGGTAGAGGATTGGATGGTTCCGATTCCGGCAGAGAATGTCGCAGATGGTGAATATGACATCGAGGTTGATTCAAGCTCTTCAATGTTCAACATTACTGCCTGCAAGCTCACGGTAGCAGACGGCAAGATGACCGCAGTTATGACAATGGGCGGAAAAGGCTATCGGTATCTGTATATGGGTACCAGCAAAGAGGCAGTTGCTGCAGATGAGTCAGAGTATATCCCATATGTAGAGGATACAGATGGTGCGCATACATTTACAGTTCCTGTGGATGCGCTGGATGAGGGCGTTGCATGTGCCGCATTCAGCAACAAAAAAGAAAAATGGTATGAGCGGACGTTGGTGTTCCGTTCCGATTCACTTCCGGCTGATGCCATAGATAATCCGTCGATAAAAACGGCAGAGGATTTAGAAATCGCCGATGGTGAATATACGGTTGAGGTAACCCTGTCCGGAGGCTCCGGCCGTGCTACGGTGGAAAGCCCGACGAAAATCAAGGTGGAAAATGGAATCGCAACTGCAACGATTATCATGAGTTCTTCAAACTATGATTATGTGATTGTCGGTGAGGAGAAGTATCTGCCGGTCAATACGGAAGGAAATTCTACATTTGAGATTCCGGTTACCGGATTTGACTACAATATGCCGATCTCTGCAGATACGACGGCGATGAGTACGCCACATGAGATCGACTATACATTATATTTTGATTCTAAAACAATAAAGTAAGGGTGTTGGATTTGAGACGAGGAAGAAGAATTCTTTTTATACTCCTGTTCGCCCTGTTATGTACGTTCCCCTGTGCTTGTGCAACACAGGGGAATGTTGCATATACAGAGGATGCAGGACCAAAAGGGACAATGACAGATGCATCCGCATTGGATGCAGATATCCGCTGGGATAACTTGAAAAAAGAAAATAGTATGGATTTAAGCTATGCGACACAGTTTTCCGTGGATTATTATACGGGAGGGTATAAACTTATTTCCGTTTCTGATATCGGTGATTACCTGCTTGTGCCGGATGGGAAGAATGTACCGGAGGGACTTCCTTCGGATATTACAGTGATTGATGGAACACCGAAGCACGCATATCTGGCTGCAACGTCCGGCATGGACTTCATTGTGAAGATTGGACGTCTTAACAACCTTTCCTTCTCAGGCACGAAGGAAGATGGCTGGTATATCCCGGAGGCAAAGCAGGCGATGCAGGCACAGACACTTGCCTACGCCGGCAAATACAATGCGCCGGATGTGGAGCAGATGCTTGCCGGGGATTGTGATCTTGCTATCGAGTCGACGATGATCCTGCACAATCCGGAGGTAAAAGAGCAGTTAGAGACTTGTGGAATCCCAGTGATCGTGGAACATTCAAGCTATGAGACAGATCCGCTTGGCAGGCTGGAATGGGTGAAATTCTATGGCGCGTTGTTCGATGCGGAGGATGCTGCAGAGCAGTTGTTTGCGTCAGAGACGGCGAAGACCGCAGACGTTTTGAACGAGGCACCGACCGGAAAGACCGTTGCATTTTTTTATGTGACGACAAACGGTGGTGTCAATGTACGTAAGTCCGGTGATTATGTATCGAAGATGATCGAACTCGCCGGAGGAACCTGTATTACCTTTGATGATTCGGACGAGGAAAATGCGCTTTCAACTATGACAATCCAGATGGAGACATTCTATGAGCAGGCGAAGGATGCAGACTATATCATATACAACAGCACAATTGACAGTGAGCTTACGAGCGTATCAGAGCTTTTGCAGAAGAACGCGCTATTTGCGGATTTTAAAGCCGTTAAGGAAGGGCATGTGTACGGAACCGGAAAAAATATGTTTCAGGAGACGACCGGATATGGTACGATGATCGCGGATATGCATGCGATATTTACCGGACAGGAGATAAAGAGCGATTATTTTTATAAGCTGACAGAGGAATAAGCGGAATCGTGAAATCGGTGCATGGAACATGTACTATATGAATTGTGAAATGGAATAAAGATGAAGACAAAAAAGACGCGAATCATAATTACATATATCGTATTATTTACGCTGCTGCTTGGTGCAATTCTGCTATCACTTTATATCGGCAGTGTATCGATCGCCCCGCGGCAGGTATTCTCCGTATTAACCGGACACGGAACCGATGCGAAAGCGATGCAGATTATTCTTTCCATCCGTCTGCCGCGTGTGCTTGCGGCAGCAATCTTAGGAGGTGCACTTGCGGTATCGGGATTTTTGCTGCAGACATTTTTTAGAAATCCGATTGCAGGTCCGTTTGTGCTCGGAATCTCTTCCGGGGCGAAGCTGGTTGTTGCACTTGCGATGATCGTAGGTGTCTCACATGGTATTACAATGAGTTCGTGGTTTATGATCGCGATGGCATTGATCGGATCGCTCCTTTCGATGCTTTTCGTATTGGCGGTATCAAAGAAGGTGCAGGAAATGTCTATGCTGGTTGTATGTGGCGTGATGATCGGTTATATCTGTTCGGCAATCACGGATATTGCTGTGACCTTTGCAGATGATTCGAATATCGTGAATCTGCATAACTGGTCGCTTGGAAGCTTCGCCGGAATATCCATGGCGCATGTAAAGATCATGACAATTGTTGTTGTAGTGGCGGTGGCTGGTTCTTTTCTGCTATCTAAGCCGATCGGGGCATATCAGATGGGAGAAAGCTATGCGCAAAATGTCGGTGTATCGATCCGCCCGCTTCGTGTGATGCTGATTTTATTATCCAGCTTATTATCCGCCTGTGTGACGGCATTCGCAGGACCGATTTCGTTTGTCGGAATCGCGGTGCCGCACCTTGTAAAGAGTGTAGTAAAAACAACAAAGCCGATCGTGATGATTCCGGTCAGTTTTCTCGGAGGCGGTGTGTTCTGCGTGCTCTGTGATTTGCTGGCACGGACAATCTTTGCTCCGGTCGAGCTTTCCATCAGCTCTGTGACAGCGGTATTTTTAGCACCGGTTGTAATTTACATGATGGTGAAGGAGAGGGGGCGAAGACATGGCTATGCAGAGTGATTATATGGTTACGGAAGAGGCGAGTGTAGGTTATCAGAAGCGGACACTCATAGACCATGTGAATCTCCATGTGAAAAAAGGAGAGATTCTTACCCTGATCGGACCAAACGGCGTGGGCAAATCGACGATTCTGAAAAGTATCATCCGGCAGTTATCCCTGATTGCAGGAACAGTCAGCATTGATGGGAAAGAGTTGTCTTCTTATGCACCGAAGGAGCTGGCGAAGAAGATGGCAATTGTGATGACGGAGCGGATTCACCCGGAGAGATATACCTGTTATGATGTTGTGGCGACCGGTCGGTATCCGTATACCGGGAAGATGGGGATGCTGCAAAAAGAAGATGAAGAAAAAATCGAAGAAGCGATGCGGCAGGTGCAGGTGGAAGCGCTTCGGGATCAGGATTTTGAGAGGATCAGCGATGGACAGCGCCAGCGTGTGATGCTGGCGAGAGCAATCTGCCAGGAGCCGGAGATTTTAGTGCTAGATGAACCAACCTCGTATCTGGATATCCGCTATAAGACGGATTTCCTGTGGCTGTTGCGGTCGCTTGCAAGAAAACGGCAGATGGCAGTTGTGATGTCCCTGCACGAGATTGATCTGGCACAGAAGATCTCAGATCAGGTTGTCTGTGTGAAGGAACATCGTGTCGATCGGGTCGGCACGCCGGAAGAGGTGATGACGACCGAATATATACAGGAACTCTATGCGATGCAGGATGGCGTCTATGATGCGGCGTATGGTAGTGTGGAATTTCCGAAGCCAACCGGGGATGTCCATACCTTTGTGATCGGTGGAGGTGGATACGGAATCCCGCTATACCGGAAACTGCAGCGGCAGGGTATCCCATGTGCAGCGGGGATTTTACCTGTGCATGACCGGGAGTATCCGGTTGCGAAGGCGCTCTGTGAGAAGGTACTGGAAATCCCGGCCTTTACAATGCCGGAGGATACGATGCTGGCACAGGCAAAGGCATTGATCGATGCCTGTGAGACGGTATATTGTCCATGTATGGAGTTCGGTGTGTGCAATTCGTACAATCAGGAGCTGTATTTTTATGCAAAAAAGCAAAATAAGTTGAAAAATCTTTCAGAATAGACTTTGAAAGCCATCTCTAAAATGCTATAATAACATGAAGTGAGTTTAAAGGTGGAGGAACAGATGGGAGCATCATTAGAAGAAGAGATTAAGAAGAGAAGAACATTTGCGATCATATCCCACCCGGATGCCGGTAAGACGACTTTGACAGAGAAGTTTCTGCTCTATGGAGGTGCGATCAATACAGCCGGTTCGGTAAAGGGAAAAGCAAATTCCAAATACGCAGTTTCCGATTGGATGGAGATTGAGAAGGAGAGAGGTATTTCCGTTACCTCATCCGTGTTGCAGTTTAATTATGACGGATATTGTATCAATATTCTGGATACACCGGGACATCAGGATTTCTCGGAGGATACCTATCGTACTTTGATGGCGGCAGATTCCGCGGTCATGGTAATCGACGCATCAAAGGGTGTAGAGGCGCAGACAATCAAGCTGTTTAAGGTTTGTGTGATGCGCCATATTCCGATTTTTACATTTATCAACAAGATGGATCTTGAAGCAAGAGATTCGTTTGAGCTTTTGGATGAGATCGAGAATGTCCTTGGAATCCGGACATGTCCGATCAACTGGCCAATCGGTGCAGGAAAGCGTTTCAAGGGTGTTTATGACCGGGATACAAAGAAAGTATCGATGTTTCAGGCAGTGTCTGTTGGCGGTGCGAAGTCGGCGGCAGAGACAGATTACGATGTGACAGATCCGGCGCTAAAAGATGCTGTCGGCGATGAACTTTATGCACAGCTGATGGACGAGATCGAGCTTCTGGATGGTGCGAGCGATGAGTTTGATCAGGAGCTGGTGGACAAGGGTGAGTTATCTCCGGTGTTCTTCGGTTCCGCACTGACGACATTCGGTGTGCAGACATTTCTGGAGCATTTCCTGAAGATGACACAGAGTCCACTTCCACGTATGTCGGATGCAGGTCTGATTGACCCAATCACAGAACCATTCTCCGGTTTTGTGTTCAAGATTCAGGCGAACATGAACAAGGCACATCACGATCGTATCGCGTTTATGCGGATCAGCTCCGGTAAGTTCGATGCGACCAAGGAAGTCTATCATGTGCAGAGTGGCAGAAAGCTTCGCTTATCCCAGCCACAGCAGATCATGGCACAGGATCGTAAGGTTATTGATGAGGCGTATGCCGGTGATGTCATCGGTGTATTCGATCCGGGTATTTTCTCTATCGGAGATACGTTATGTACGCCGGGAAAGAAATTCCAGTACGAGGGAATCCCGACCTTTGCACCGGAACATTTCTGCAGACTGGTTCACTTGGATTCGATGAAACGTAAGCAGTTTATCAAGGGTGTTACACAGATTGCACAGGAAGGTGCGATCCAGATGTTCCAGGATTATACACTTGGAATGTCCGAGATTATTGTCGGTGTGGTTGGTGTGCTGCAGTTTGACGTATTAAAATACAGACTGGAAAATGAATATGGATGTGACATCCGCTTAGAGCCGCTTCCATATAATTATATCCGATGGGTAAAGGATCCTTCCACAGATCTGAATAAGCTGTCGAGAATCAGCGACTGCAAGAAGGTGAAGGATATGAAGGACAATCCGCTTTTGCTGTTTGCAAATGAATGGTCTATCCGCCTGATGCTGGAGCATAACGAGGGACTGGAATTAGAAGAATTCCGCAAGAACTAGAGAATCAATGAATTGTGAATCCGGGGTTTAAAGTTGTATCAATATTGGGAGAAGCGTTGATATAAAAGGAGAAGGTAACATGATTTTAATTGACACACAAAAAGAGGAATTTACAAAGTTAAAAGACATTCGTATCTTCGAGAAGCTGGATAATGAGCAGCGCTATAATGGTGATCTGCTTGTCATCGGACTTGGCGGCATGGGTAGTCAGGTTGTCTGCGATATGAAGGGGATGCTGATGGGAGAGATTACACCGGACGATAACATCCAATATCTGATGGTGGATTCCGATATCCCGGCCATGGAGAATATGATTGAGGCAAGCCGGGATGGTATCGGTCTGAATGCAACGGAGATTATCAGTATCTATCGCCCGAATCTGGAAAATCTTCTGGTAAGAGGCATCAAGGAGAATCCGGTGCATCCGAATCTTGCGAATTGGATGCGTGAGGACTTCCCACAGATCAACATTGATACGGATGGAGCCAAGGGCAACCGTCAGATTGGACGATTGATGTTTTCAAATGCATACGAGGATATGCGTGTTCTGCTGTTTGATAAGCTTGAGGAGGCACATACCCGTTCGAAGTCAGGCAAGCTCGATATCATTATCGTGTCGGGCGTCGCTGGCGGTACAAGTGGTGGTATCCTGACAGATCTTACCTATAATATCCGAGCCTACATCCGTTCTAAGAAGTGGAATGATGTGCGTGTGGGTGCCTGCCTGCTGATGCCAGATGTGCTTTACAGCAAGCGTGAGATCGTATCCAATCCGGATCTGCTTGCAAACTTAAATGCAAATGGCTATGCAACCTTGAAGGAAGTCGATTATTATATGCGGCTTACAAGTAAGGACAAGGATGAACGCTATATATTTGAGAGCACGACACACAAGCTTACAATCCGTGAGAATATATTTGATGCCTGTCTGCTGATATCCGGCAAGAAGGACGAGCAGGGCTATATTCCAGATGGCGTAATATATAGTGATGTGGCATATTTCCTGACGAAGCTCGCTTCTGTCAAGCATGTCGGACAGGGTGGCGATGGCGAGAAGGGAAAATTGCTGCGTGATGTATTCTTTGACGGAGAAGACCGCGGCTATTATAAGATTATCAACGAATCCGATTATAAGATCCCAATCAAACAGATTGAGAATATCTGTGAGTATGAGATTTTTGTAGAGGCGTATAAAAAGCTGCATGAGCTTGCAGAGGATGATCCGCAGGCGAAGGAGTCAAGACAGAAGGTGTTTGGTGAACTTGATGCTTTTCTGACCGGACAACCGGGGGATGAGATCAAGCTTTCAGTAAATGGAATCATCCCAATCAGGCAGTTCGAGAAACCGGTTTATAAAATGATCAAGAAAAATCAGGATGGCCTGCGCGAGAATATGGGACGCCAGCTTGCTTCCATGAAAGACCGCATTCCGATTATGATCAAGTCTTTGAAGAATCACGTACTTGATACGTTAAATGCGGAACTCGAGTGGTTTATGCAGAAGAAAGGCCCGTATGCGGTGATGGATATTATTGGCTGCGGTGGTATCGGAAGTAGCGAGAAAGACCGTGGCATGATTGCAGATATCGAACGGCTTTCCGGACTCATGAAACAGTACCAGCCAACCGGTGAATACAGTCGTATTATTGAGTCGATCAAGGACATTGTAGCGAAACGATTCTTCACATTCCCATCGGCGAAGCGTGAGACAGAGAACGGATATTATGATGCATGTGTCAAAGAATGTCTGACTCTGCAGCGGAATATGCTGATCGAAGGTATGAGTGATCAGGATATGTTTGGAGATATTACCCGGTTCCTGCGGGCGAAGGCAGAGCGACTCGAAGAGCTGTATGCACAGTTTAACGAGGATCTGAAGAATGCGGTGGAGGATCTCGCAGCAAATGGAAAGCGGATTACCGGATTCCTGTTAAAGGATGCAAAGCAGCAGGAGTACCTGCCGTCTGATTACATCACACAGGATCGTGTCGATGAGTTGTACAAGGGTATCGTAAAGCTGCTCGCGGACAATGAATCAAACATTGATAATGGACGTATCGTACCTGTAAAACAGGAGATGGAGCGGGTATATAAGAACATTCTGATCGGTGTCGGTATGTATGCACCAGAGAAGATGATCTCCGTTGCATTTGCAGATAAGCGTCCGACATTGGCAGAGCTTAACATGATGTTTGTGTCTCCGACAAATGAGACGCGTGCAGAGATCATGGATCGGGCTGCAAAGGCATTTGTCGAAGGTGCCAGTGAGAAGACAGCGAAGAAGAAGCTGTGTATCTTAAAGCCTGGATTTAAGGTAAATATCACGAATCATAAGTATATTTCCCTTCCGGCGATCATGCCGTTCTTCAGTGAGGCGGTAACGAAGCTTCTGACAGCACCACCGTATAAGGAAGACCGTAACAATATCTCTCTGAATACCGGTGATGTGGCAATTTCCGTAGACGATATGTACATCGGAGTTCCGCTTTCGATGATGGCTTGTATCGACGATATGCGGAAGGCATATGAGGTAGTTCCGGACAGTTATCTTGGATTACATATTGATGAAGTGAATAAAGATATGAAGACGGAGTTTCCGGGTGTTGCATAAGAAAAAAGATGCTGCAAGAAATTGCAGCATCTTTTTTCTTTATTCTATTGATGATTTCTTCGGAAAATATTTTTTGCAGGTTATCACGAACAGGATGATTGCAAGTGCGGTTGCAAGGTAATCCGTGACCGGTTGTGCCAATGCAAGCAGTCTGGCGGAATCCGTTGTTGCGTTGATGATAAACAAGATTGGTAAGTATAAAAGTCCCTGCCGGCTGATCGACAAAATCAGGGAAGGAAGTGCGGCACCTGTGGACTGGATTGCGTTGATAAATACAAATAACTGTCCAAGGATCGGACCGGATAAAATGTAAATACGGGAAAACTGAAATCCAAAATCGTAAGCATCGGCATCCTCTAGAAAAGCACTGACCAATCCGTCTGCACCAAAGTAACAGACACAGGTCATGATTGCACTTAACACGAATGCAAGTAAAATGGAAAATTTCAATACAGCAAAATACCGTTTCCGGTTTCCGGCACCGAAGCAGTAGCCAAGCAACGGCTGGATTCCGGTTCCAAGTCCGATCAACAGCATGACAACGATCATGTTAACCTTCATGGCGACACCGAGTCCGGCAACTGCCATGTCTCCATAGTGAGCCATCAGATTATTGATGAAGATATTGCTGACACTCATAAGCACGCTGTTCAGTGATGCCGGGATACCAATGGCAAATACGGAACCCGCAATTTTGTCTCCGGCTTTGTAATCCTGTAATCGAATCGATAACTGTGATTTTTTTGACAGAAGATGCGATACATAAAAGACCGCGGATAAAATATTTCCGATGACGGTTGCAATCGCGGCACCGGCAACATTCCAGCCGAGAAGCAAGATCATGACCGGATCTAAGATTACGTTTGCCATATTTCCGATGATCATACCGGACATTGCGGTTTTTGCGCGTCCTTCGGAACGGATGATGTTACTGAATGCGTTACTTATGATCAGAAACGGAATTCCGATGGCGACGATCCGGAGATACTGGGTTGCGTATTCTATCGTATCCGGACTTGCACCGATTGCTTTGCAAACAGGTTCTGCAAAAATTACAATTAAGATCATAGATATGATTCCCACAGCCAGCCCGGTCCAGAAGCAGAATGCGGAGGCATGTTTGGCGCGTTCTTCCTGACCTTCTCCAAGCATACGGGAGATAAAGGACGTTCCGCCGATACCGAATAACATACCGACGGCCATAAATAACAGGAAAGCTGGGGTTGCGACCGACACAGCAGCAACCATCAGTGCATTTTTTGTCTGTCCAATAAAAAATGTATCAGCGAGATTATAGATCAGAACCATAATCATGCTGATGATCGAAGGGATGACATTGCTTAACACGGCTTTTGGAACCGGAGCATCCCTGAAAATTTCAGTTGTATTCTGTTGCATAATCGTTCTCCTTATTGTTTGTAATCATTTTAATAGACAAATATATATGTTAACATATGAATAAATGAGATTCAATGAAAAAATCGGATTTGTGCACTTTTTTTCGTGCAAAGTAAAAAAGAAGTGCATTTGTTATGAAAATGTACTATAATATAAAAGACTGTGAATAACTATAGGTCAGAAAGGCAATGAAATGGCAAAGAAATTTTATGCTGTGAAAAGAGGTGTTCGACCGGGAGTATATGAAACATGGTCTGCCTGCGAACCGCTTGTGAAAGGGTTTCCGGGAGCGATATACAAGGGCTTTCCGACGAGACAGGAGGCGGAGGCATTTGTAGGCGGAGAATGTGTGACGGAAGAATCAAAGCATACCGATGAGAATATGGTATATGCGTTTGTGGATGGTTCTTACAACAGTGCCACACAGGTGTATGGGTATGGTGGATTTTTGATGGATCATGGCGAGAGGTATGTTCTGCAGGGACATGGCGATGATCCGGAGATGGCATCCATGCGTAACGTGGCAGGTGAAATACTGGGCGCGATGGCGGCAGTGAAGCTTGCAGTGGAAAAAGGATTACCAGAATTGGCGATTTATTATGATTATCTTGGAATCGAGATGTGGGCAACCGGAGGTTGGAAGCGGAACAAGACTGGAACGATTGCATATTATGACTATATGCAGCAGGTGCGGGACAAGCTCCGTGTCACATTTATAAAGGTAAAAGGGCATTCCGGTGTGGAAGGCAACGAGGAGGCAGACCGCCTTGCAAAGGAGGCAGTCGGCATCACCGGATAGCGTACGCGAGAGATTAAATTTAAGATAAAGAAAAGTGGAGATGAAAGATGAAATTTCAGGTGAGTAATTTATTTCGGAAGAAAGAAGAACCAGTGGAAAATAATGCGGTAGAGACAGCAGAAGCACAGGTGGCAGGGGAAGCACCAAAGGCAGAACCAGTCACAGAGCAGACGGCAGCTGCCGCAGAGGAAGAAGTGACAGTTTGTCCAAAATGTAAGCAGGAATTCAAGAAGTCTGCAATCAAGGACAACTACAATGTATGTATTGCATGCGGATACCATTATGTGGTTTCTGCAGAGAAGCGGGTACGCCTGTTGGTAGATCCGGGTACATTCAAGCCACTTCGCTGTAAGGTTGCATTCTCCAATCCATTGGATATGCCGGAGTACGAGGAGAAGATCGAACGCCTGCAGGAAAAGACAGGGCTCGAAGAGGCTGTCTATACCGGCGTTGGCAAGATCGACGGAAACGAGGCAGTCATTGCAGTCATGAGCAGCAAGTTCCTGATGGGAAGTATGGGTATGGCTGTTGGTGAGAAGGTTACAAATGCAGTGGAATATGCAGACAAGAAACATCTTCCACTTATTATATTTACCGCAAGTGGCGGTGCGCGTATGCAGGAGGGTATTTTATCTCTGATGCAGATGGCGAAGACAAGTGCAGCGATTGAGAAGTTCAGTGAGCATGGTGGATTGTACATTTCCTACTTGACACATCCGACAACCGGTGGTGTTACCGCCAGCTTCGCAACATTAGGCGATATTACACTGGCAGAGCCGGATGCTTTGATCGGATTTGCCGGACCGCGTGTAATCGAGCAGACGATCGGTCAGAAGCTTCCAGATGGATTCCAGCGTTCGGAGTTCCAGATGGCACATGGCTTTGTCGATCAGATCGTGCCGAGAGATAAGATGCGGGAAGTCATCTCCCATATTTTACGTTTACATGCGAAGAAAGGAAGATAATCATGATTAAAGAGATAGATGAGAGAATTGCGGAAATCGATAAAGAGATTGAAGAGATCATGGCGAGTGATCTGGTAGATGAGGCAAAGGTATATGTCCTGAAGCGGGAACGTCATGACCTGATACATATGTGTAAGAATCTGAACAGCCATGATAAGGTATATCTGGCACGTCACAAGAAGCGTCCGAAAATCACAGAGTATGTTGATGCGATCTTTGATGATTTCTTTGAGCAAAAAGGGGACGCGCTTGGTAAGGAGGATGCAAGTATCTATGGAGGTATTGCAACCTATCATGGAATCCCTGTGACGGTGATCGGACACCGTAAGGGAAACGATCTGGCAGAGAATCTGAAATGTAATTTCGGTATGCCGGGACCGGAGGGTTACCGGAAAGCACTGCGTCTGATGAAGCAGGCAGAGAAGTTCGGCAGACCGATCATTACATTTATTGATACACCGGGTGCATATCCGGGATTGGAAGCAGAGAACAACGGACAGGGTAGTGCCATCGCGGTAAACCTTGCGAAGATGAGTGCTTTGAAGGTGCCTGTAATCGCCGTTGTAACTGGAGAGGGAAGCTCCGGCGGTGCACTTGCCATCGGCGTGGCAAACAGTGTGCTGATGCTTGAGAATGCCGTGTATTCCATCCTTTCACCAGAGGGCTATGCGTCCATTCTGTGGAAGGATTCTTCGCGGAGCGAGGAAGCAGCGGAGATGATGAAACTGACTGCACAGGATCTGAAGGAGTTCGGTGTGATCGATGATATCATTCCTGAGCCAATCGGCGGTGCACATCTGAATCATAAGGTTGTATTTAAGGCAACTGACCGCGCGATCAGGAAGGAGCTTGACAAATACATCAAGATGAACCCGGATGAAGTTGCAAAGCATCGTTATAAGAAATTCAGAACGATCGATAATAAATACCTGCATGTGATCTAAGATGGCTGTGCAGGAAGAGAGTGACAGAGAGTAAGAGGAAAGATAAGATGAAAGAGGGCTTACATATTGTAGGTATGGGGCATTATGCTCCGGAACACGTAGTGACAAATGATGATTTAAGCAAGATTGTAGACACAAATGACGAGTGGATCTCCAGCCGTACCGGTATTCGCAGAAGACATTTTATTACAGAAGAGAAGAATCAGGATATGGCGATTGCCGCAGCGAAGATGGCAATCGAGGATGCAGGCATCGACAAAACTGAGATCGGCGTTGTGATCGTAGCAACGATCCGCCCGGATCATATGACACCATCGGTCGCATGTATGGTTCAGAAAGAATTGGAGCTTCCACAGGATATTCCTTGTTTTGATATCAATGCAGCCTGCTCCGGATTCATGTATGGTGTACAGATCGCAAGAGGCATGCTGTTACAGAGCGACAAGAAATATGGCGTGGTTATCGGTAGTGAGACATTGTCCAAGATTCTGGATATGAATGACAGAAGTACCTGTATCCTGTTTGGTGATGGTGCAGGTGCCGCAGTCGTAGAGCTTTCTGATACACACCGCTATTTCAGCATCCTTGGTGCAAAGGGCGATGATGTTGTACTGGAATGTAGCAACGAAGATCTGCAGCCACGTCACGTCAGCATGCTTGGCAGTGAAGTGTTCAAGTTTGCGGTAAGTACTGTTCCGAAGACAGTTATGCAGCTTCTGGAGAAGGCTGGTGTGACAGCCGATGATATTGATCTGTATGTCTGTCATCAGGCAAATAAGCGTATCATTGAGTCCGTGGCAAAGAAATGTAAACAGAGCATGGACAAATTCTATATCAATCTGGATGAGTATGGAAATACAAGTTCTGCAAGTATTCCAATCGCACTTTCTGAGATGAACCAGAAGGGCATGATCAAACCGGGCATGAAGCTTATTTGTGTAGGATTCGGCGGCGGTCTGACATGGGGCGGCGCATATCTGGAATTCTGATAAATTTGTATCAGATCAATTATTGAAGCTACTGTGTTTATGAGTAGCATAATTATGAAATAGAAATTTGGGCATAGTGTGAGGAGGATAAAGATGAGATTAAATGAATTCCTTGGAATCAAGTATCCGATTATTCAGGGTGGAATGGCGAATATCGCACTTGGCGAGTTTGCAGCCGCTGTCAGCAATGCCGGTGGACTGGGACTGATCGCATCCGGCGGATTTGACGCAGAGCGTATCCGTGAGGAGATCAAGAAGTGCCGTGCTTTGACCGATAAGCCATTTGGTGTAAACCTGATGCTGATGAATCCGGATGTGGACAATATCGCAAAGATGTTGGTGGAAGAGAAGGTTGATGTAATCACAACCGGAGCCGGAAGCCCGGAGAAATATGTGGCTGACTGGAAGGCAGTTGGCACAAAGGTTATCCCGGTTGTCAGTGGTGTTGCTCTCGCAAAGCGTATGGAGCGTATGGGTGTGGATGCCCTGATCGCAGAAGGCGGCGAGAGTGGCGGACATGTCGGTGAGATGACAACGATGACACTTGTACCGATGGTTGTCGATGCAGTTAATATCCCGGTTATCGCAGCCGGTGGTATCGCAGACGGCAGAGGGATGGTTGCAGCATTTGCACTTGGCGCAATTGGCGTACAGATCGGAACGGTATTACTTGCCAGTGAAGAATGTCCGATCCATATCAATTACAAAGAAGCAGTCATCAAGGCGAAGGATAACGGTACAGCAGTGACTGGCAGATCCAGTGGTGCTCCGGTGCGGGTAATCAAAAACCAGATGGCACGTGAGTATCTGAAGATGGAAGGCAAGGGTGTTCCAAGAGAAGAGTTAGAGCAGCTTACACTTGGTTCTCTCCGCAAGGCTGTCTTAGATGGCGATACAAAGAACGGTTCTCTGATGGCTGGTCAGGTCTGTGGTCTTGTAAAGGAGATCAAGCCGGTGGCAGAGATCTTGAAGGGCTTGTATGAGGATTCCCTTGCAGAGCTTGCAAAGCTGAACAGTGAGGGCATTTAGATAAGATAAGGCACGCGAATGCGTGACGGCATAAATTGATAGAATAATCATAGATAAGCAGGAGGAAATTATGAAGATCGGTTTTTTATACGCTGGACAGGGTGCACAGCATGTCGGAATGGGAAAAGATCTCTATGAGGCATATCCAGAGTTCCGCGAGGTATTTGACAATGTAAAGCTTGATTTTGACGTGAAGGAATGTTGTTTCGATGGTCCAATCGAGAAGCTTGGACAGACAAGATACACACAGCCATGTATGGTTGCCTTTGCGGTTGGTGTGACAAAGATTCTTGCAGCAAAGGGCATCGTACCGGAGATCGCAGCCGGACTTTCGCTCGGTGAGTATTCCGCACTCTATGCGGCAGGTGTATTCGAGGAGCAGCAGGTCATCGACCTTGTTGCATACCGTGGTAAATCCATGGAAGAGGCAGTGACAGGCAGAGACACTGGTATGATCGCAGTTATGAATCTTGACCGTGAGACGATCAAGGCATGCTGTAAGCAGGCAGAGGAAGAATTTGCAGACAGCGAGTTCCATATCGCAGAGGTTGCAAATTATAATACACCAGTTCAGGTGACTGTATCTGGTGATACACCGGTTATCACAAGAGCCGGAGAGCTGATGATGGAGAAGGGCGCAAGAAGAATCGTGCCTGTTGCAGTCAGCGGACCATTCCATACATCTCTGATGAAGCCGGCTGGTGACAAGCTTGCAGAGCGTTTCAAGACCGAGCATTTCGGTGAGATGAAGTTCCCTGTTCTGTTCAATGCAACCGGTAAGGAGCTTGCAGCAGATAAGACAATTCCTCAGATGCTTGAGACACAGGTACAGAGCAGCGTATATTTTGAAGATTCTATCAAGTACATGATCGAGCAGGGCGTTGATACCTTTATCGAGGTTGGTCCGGGTAAGACACTTTCCGGATTCGTAAAGAAGATCGACCGCAGCTTTGCTACTTATTCAGTAGAAGATATCGATTCATTAAATATATTATTAGAAGCACTTGGAAAGTAAATTTGGAGGGAATCTATGACATTAGAGAATAAAACAGCCATTGTCACAGGCGGAAGCCGTGGAATCGGTCGTGCAATCTGTGTTGCGCTTGCAGAGGCAGGTGCCAATGTCGTAACCTGTTATGCACATAGCGCAGCCGGTGCCGAAGAGACAGTGAAGCTGTGCGAGGCATATGGCGTGAAGGCATCCGCGATTCAGGCAGATGTTGCAAAAAATGAAGATGTACAGGCACTCGTGGCAAAGGTAAAGGAAGAGTATGGAAGCATTGACATTCTTGTCAACAATGCAGGTATCACGAAGGATAACCTGATGCTGAAGATGACGGAGGAAGATTTCGAGCAGGTCATCGACACGAACTTAAAGGGTGCATTTCTGTGTATCAAGCATGTATCAAAGATCATGCTCAAGCAGAAGCGTGGACATATCATCAACATCAGCAGTGTTGTCGGTGTCCGTGGAAATGCCGGACAGGTCAACTACGCATCCAGCAAGGCGGGCTTGATCGGTATGACAAAGTCTGTTGCAAAGGAGATCGGTTCCCGTGGCATCACAGTGAATGCGGTGGCACCTGGATTTATTGAGACAGATATGACAGCGAAGCTGCCAGAGGCAGTTGTGGAAGAGAATCTGAAGAGTATTCCGATGAAGAAGCTTGGAAAGGTCGAAGATGTTGCAAATCTTGTCCGTTTTCTGGCAAGTGATGATGCAAGTTATATTACCGGTCAGGTCATCTGTGTAGATGGCGGTATGGCAATGTAGGAGGGAAAAAATGAGCAGAAGAGTTGTGATTACAGGTTTAGGAACTGTAAACCCTTTGGGAAATAACGTAGAGACAACATGGGATAATGTAAAAAAAGGTGTCTGTGGAATTGATGAGATTACAAGAATCGATACAACAAACCATGCAGTGAAGCTTGCCGGTGAGGTAAAGGATCTGGATGTGACAGCCGTGATCGATAAGAAGGACGCCAGACGTATGGACCGCTACGCACAGTATGCAGTTGTTGCAGCTGACGAGGCATTTAAGCAGAGTGGTCTGGACATGGAGAAGGAAGATGCGGAGCGTTGTGGAGTCATCTTCTCCAGCGGTATCGGCGGCATGGAAGTCACAGAGAAGAACTACCAGACTGGCGAGAGACGTGGTTTCGACAAGATCTCCCCATTTTATATTCCGATGACAATTGCGAACATGGGTGCCGGAAACATTGCAATCCGTTTTGGCTTCAAGGGCATCTGTTCTTCCGTTGTAACAGCCTGTGCATCCGGTAACAATGCAATCGGAGACAGCTTCCATTATATCCGTGACGGATATGCAGATGTTATGATCTGTGGTGGTTCTGAGGCAGCAATTACCGATATGGCAATCGGTGGATTTACAGCGATGCAGGCATTAAATACAACAACAGACAAGAACCGTGCTTCAATTCCATTTGATAAGGAGCGTGCCGGTTTCGTCATGGGTGAAGGTGCCGGTGCACTTGTATTAGAAGAGTATGAGCATGCGAAGGCGCGAGGTGCGGAAATCCTCGGCGAGGTTGTAGGATACGGTGCAACCTGTGATGCATACCATATCACAGCCCCATGTCCGGATGGAGCAGGTGGAGCAGCCTGTATGGCAATGGCAGTGAAGGATGCCGGTATCAAGCCGGAGCAGGTTGGTTATATCAACGCACATGGTACATCCACACACTTAAATGATGCAGGCGAGACAATGGCGATCAAGACAACATTTGGTGAGCATGCATACAAGCTGATGGTTAGTTCTACAAAGTCTATGACCGGACATCTGCTCGGTGGTAGTGGTGCCGTAGAAGCTGTAATCACAGCACTTGCATTGCATGATGGATTTATTCCTGCAACGATCAACTATCAGGTGCCAGATGAAGAGTGTGATCTGGATATCGTTCCAAATGAAGGAAGAAATGTACAGGTAGAGTATGCGCTTTCCAACTCCCTTGGATTTGGTGGACACAACGCAAGTATTCTGCTGAAGAAGTTTGAAGCGTAGATTGCAGGACGAAGGAGAAGAAGATGGAATTAAATTCAAATCAGATACAGGAGATTTTGCCACATCGTTATCCGTTTCAGTTAGTTGACCGAATCACAGATTTTGAACCTGGCAAATGGGCGAAGGGTGTGAAATGTGTATCCGTGAATGAGATGCAGTTTCTGGGACATTTTCCAACACAGCATGTCATGCCGGGCGTACTCGTGATCGAGGCGCTCGCACAGGTTGGTGCGATTGCAATTTTGTCCGAGGAAGAGCACAAAGGAAAGACTGCATTTTTCGGTGGCATCAAGAATGCGAGATTCAAGAAGCAGATCACGCCGGGCGATGTGATTGAGATGGAATGCGAGATCACAGACCAGAAGGGACCAATCGGTTCTGGAAAGGCTGTCGCAAAGGTAGATGGAAAAGTTGCTGTAACGGCAGAACTTACATTTGTCGTAGGCGCATAAATCGTGTATAATAATAGGGCTGTCATTGACAGCTCTATTTTTTGAGGAGTTAAACAAATAGATGGATGAGAAGAAATTAACCAATCGAAGCCTTGCTCCGGTGCTTTCTATTGCAGGTTCGGATAGCTCCGGTGGTGCGGGCATACAGGCAGATCTGAAGACGATGCTCGCGAATGACTGCTATGGTATGTCAGCCATTACAGCTCTAACTGCACAAAACACGATGGGAGTTACCGGTATTATGGATGTGACACCGGAATTTCTGCGGAAGCAGATTGACGCAGTGTTTTTGGATATTCCGCCAAAAGCTGTGAAGATTGGCATGGTATCCGATAAAGCCTTGATAAATACAATCGCGGAAGCACTTGAAGACTGGCATGCGGAAAATATAGTTGTGGATCCGGTGATGGTTGCGACAAGCGGGAGCCGGTTGTTAAAGGAAGATGCGATTTCCTGTCTGACAGAGATGCTTCTTCCACTTGCGACACTGATCACGCCGAATATCCCGGAGGCAGAGCTGCTTACCGGAATGACGATTCAGTCCAAAACGGATATGGAACAGGCGGGAAGATGCCTGTATGACAGATTTCATTCCCAGGTGCTGATTAAGGGCGGACATGCGATTGAGGATGCCAGTGATGTGTTAGTTGGAACCGAAGTGATCTGGTTCCACGGTTCCCGTATCGACAATCCGAATACACATGGTACCGGATGTACTTTATCCTCTGCGATTGCGTGTGGACTGGCAAAAGGATATTCGGTTGCGCAGAGTATCAGCTATGCCAAAAGTTATCTTAGTGGTGCACTTTCGTCAGGTCTTGATCTCGGCAGAGGGAGTGGGCCAATCGACCATGGATGGCAGATACAGGAAAACGTCAGATCTTTATAACGATTTTTACGGGAAAATGGCGTGAGAGTAAAAGAGAAAAGTCAGGTAAAAATCTGGAGATTAAACAGAAAATGAAGATAAATAAAGAACAGTTACAGGTCTATGCTGTAACAGATAGAAAATCAGTAAATAAGAAACGATACGCAACCCTGATAGATGCGGTGGAAGCGGCAATTAAGGGTGGTGCGATGATCGTGCAGCTGCGGGAAAAAGAGCTTTCCGAAGATGCATTTCTTGCAGAGGCAAAGGAAATCAAAAAGCTGACGGGAAGATATGGCATACCGCTTATCATCAACGATAATGTGGCACTGGCAAAAGCCTGTCACGCAGATGGCGTACACTTAGGACAGGGCGACATGCAGGTGGAAGAAGCGCGTGCTATCCTTGGGGATGCAGCGATCATCGGTGTATCCGCCCACAATGTAGAGGAAGCTCTGCTTGCGGAAAAACAGGGTGCTGATTACCTTGGTTCCGGATCTGCCTTTGTGACGACGACCAAGCAGGATGTAACAGCACTCCCTCTGAAGACGCTACGGGAGATTTGCCATGCTGTGCAGATTCCGGTTGTGGCAATCGGGGGTGTCAGTGCGGAGAATATCAATCAGTTAGTTGGTTGCGATGTGGCAGGTGTCGCGGTGGTATCTGCGATCTTTGCGCAGGACGAAATTGAGACAGCCACGAAGAAGCTTACGGCTCAGGTGAAGGATATGCTTGCAAAGACAGAAACGTTTGATGCATTATATCAGAAGCTGATGCCACTCTTACAGGGTAAAAAGGGCGTGCTTTTCGATATGGATGGAACACTGATTGACAGTATGCCGATGTGGCGGACACTGGATGTGGAATATATCGGCAGGTACGGCATCCATCCGGACATGGAGTTTCACCATCAGGTGGCGACGATGACACTCATTCAGGCGGCGAACTTCATCAAAGAACAGTTTGACATCCCGAAGACTTCGGAGGAGATCTTCAATGATTTCCAGAATATGGTGATCGAGGAATACCGGAATACGATTCCGCTGAAGCCATATGCCCGCGAGCTTGTAAGGTGGATGAAACGGGATGGCTATAAGGTGGCGGTTGCAACGGCAAACGAGATTCATTTAAGTGAGATGGTACTAGAACGGACCGGGCTTATGGCGGATGTTGATACGATCGTCAGCTGTACGATGGCGGGGGCGAGCAAGGAATCACCGGCCGTATATGAGCTTGCCTGTGCGAATATGCGGATTACTCCAGTGGAATGTGTGATTTTTGAAGACAGCTTACGTGCGATGTATACAGCGAAGAAAGCCGGATTTGTGACGGTTGCGGTTTATGATGATGTGGCAAAGGACAGCTGGGAAGAGATCTGCCGGATTACAGACGAACAGGTGGTGCTTGAATAATGGAGAAAAAGAAAAAAACAGAGATACAGACAAGCTGCGATACATGTGCGTATCTGATCTATGATGAGGAATATGAGGAATACGTCTGTGACGTGAGTATGGACGAGGATGAGATCGCCCAGTTGTACGGGGACAGCCATTATAGTTGTCCGTATTATAAGAACGGCGATGAGTATCGGGTTGTAAGGCATCAGATGTAGGAAAGGAAAAACAGATGAAGAAAAATATAGTATTGATCGGTATGCCGGGAAGTGGAAAAAGCACGATCGGCGTATTGCTCGCAAAGGCAATCAATTATCAGTTTATCGACGGTGATCTGCTGATCCAGCGACAAGAAAAAAAGACATTGGTCGATATTATCAACGAGAAGGGTATCGATGCATTTCTTGCGATTGAGAATCAGGTGCTCCGGGAGATCAACACGGAAGCATCCGTGATTGCGACTGGCGGCAGTGCGATTTTCTCGGAAGAAGCGATGAAGCATTTAGGCGAACAGGGACTGATCGTGTATCTCGATGTAAGCTGTGAGGAGATTATCCGTCGCGTGAATAATATCTCGACGCGTGGTATCGCAATGAAGCCTGGAAAGACATTAGCAGATCTGTACGAGGAGCGCAAACCATATTATGAGAAATATGCGCAGCTCACGATTCCATGTGATGGGAAGACAATGGAGCAGTGCGTACAGGCGATTGCGCTTGCGGTAGACAACCCGGTGCGGATGTGCTAAAATGAGGTTGTATTTTTGATAAATGAAAGCAAAAAAATGATAAAGGAGTTGTGCTTTTATGAAGTTACGTAAGAAATTCAACAAAGTAACGGCATGGATACTGACGTGTATTTTGTTCTTCACGATGGCATTTTCGATTACATCGGAAGCATATGGAGAAGGCTATACACATGCAAAGCAGTTTAAAAACTGTCATATTTATAATGGCATTGATGTATCTACCTGGAACAAACAGATTGACTGGAATGCAGTTAAAGCCTCCGGGATTGATTTTGCATTTATCAAGGTCGGCGGACGAGGCTGGGGTTCAGCAGGAACCTTATACCATGATTCCCGTGCACTGGAGAACCTGAAAGGTGCTAAGGCGGCAGGCATCAAGATAGGAGTTTATTTCTTCTCGCAGGCGATCACAGAGAAGGAAGCCGCAGAGGAAGCACAGTATACGATCAATTATCTTCATACATATGGCATCTCAATCGATCTTCCGATTGCGATGGACTTTGAGTATGCCAGTGATTCTCCGACCGGAGGCAGACTGAGAACGGCGAACCTGACAAGGGAACAGGCGACGAATGTCTGTCTGGCATTCTGCAGCTACGTGGCAACAAGAGGCTATACACCAATGGTGTATGCAAACAAGTCAATGCTTACCAACGATATGAATGCATCTACGATCGCCAGCAGATATCCAATCTGGCTGGCACAGTATAATTCAAGTGTGACTTATACAGGCGCATATTCATACTGGCAGTATACAAGTTCTGGAACGGTTCCGGGCATCGAAGGTCGTGTTGATATGAACTTCTATTATTCAACCGATGGAAGCTTCTCTTCGAAAATCAACATTCCGGTACCAACCGGGGAGACTGCTCCAGCGGATGCAAAAATCGTCTATGCAACACATATTCAGACATATGGCTGGGAAAAAGAGGAAACGTATGATGGTGGTATCAGTGGTACGGTTGGACAGGCAAAACGGCTTGAGGCAATCAAGATTCGGAACAATACCGGCATCGAGGGAAGCGTTGAGTATCAGGTACATTGTCAGTCATTTGGATGGATGGACTGGACGATGGATGGCGATATTGCAGGTCTGACAGGGCTTGCAAAGCGATTAGAGGCAATTCGGATTCGGTTGACGGGACAGCTGGCAGAGCAATACGATGTCTATTACCGTGTGCAGTGCCAGACCTATGGCTGGTTAGACTGGGCGAAGAACGGACAGACTGCAGGTTCGACGAATTATGCGAAACGACTCGAAGCAATCCAGATTAAGCTTGTTGAAAAAGGCGGCATGGCACCGGGCAACACTTCAAAGGTGTATGTGTCTCCGTTGATTGGATATAACACACATGTACAGACATACGGCTGGACCGGTACCGTTTTTGATGGTACGACAGGCGGTACAACCGGACATGCAAAACGTTTGGAATCAATTTCTATCACGAACTTGACAGAGACGTCTGGAAATGTCGTATATCGTGTGCATGGACAGACCTATGGCTGGCAGGGCTGGCGTCAGAATGGCGCGCAGGCAGGCTCGATTGGACAGGCAAAGCGTCTGGAGGCAATCCAGATTAAGTTGACCGGAGCACTGGCAGAGAAATATGATGTATATTACCGGGTACATTGCCAGACATACGGCTGGATGGGCTGGGCGAAAAATGGCGATCCGGCAGGTACAACCGGACATGCAAAGCGTTTAGAGGCAATCCAGATCGTATTGAGAGCGAAAGGAACTGGTGCACCGAGTGCATCCAGTCAGCCGGCGTATGTCGGTGGTGCAGTGCCACAGTAATTACATAAAATTAGAAAAACAGGAAATACTACTCCGAAAAAGGAGTAGTATTTTTTATGCTTGAAAATTATGTACGAACCGACCTTGCCTTGGAGTTAAAGGAAGATATCTCCGAGAAAAATGATATTGCTGGTGTCCGGGTGGAAACCTATGAGGATTCTGAATACGGACTGACCAAGACACACATCCGTGTGCTCGATCAGACAGGGGCAGAGATCCTCGGAAAACCGATCGGAAATTATATAACTTTGGAGAGTTCAAAGCTTTGTTCGGAGGATGAGAATATCCATATGCCATTTGTACTGGCGCTGCACGATGTCTTAAAAGAATTGCTTCATGGGGCAGACCATATTCTGGTGATTGGTCTTGGAAACCGAAATATCACGCCGGATGCACTTGGACCAAGTGTTGTCGATCATCTCTATATCACAAGACATCTACTTCGGGAAGGTGTTGTGAAACATTCTATGGAAATCTCTGCACTCTGCCCTGGTGTTATGGCGCAGACTGGAATTGAGACGAGTACGATCATACAATCCCTGTGCAGGGAGATCAATCCTGATGTTGTGATTTGTATCGATGCACTTGCAGCGAGAGAGGCGGAACGGTTAAATACGACAATACAGGTGTGCGATACTGGAATTACACCGGGGGCTGGTGTTGGAAACCGCAGATTATCATTGAATGAAGAGACGCTGGGGGTTCCCGTGATTGCGGTTGGTGTACCGACTGTGATTTCAATGCCAGCAATGATCAGTCATGCGATGGAGGGACTGTTGGAAAAATTACCGGTATCGGTCCTTCGGCAATATGAGAAAGAAATTGTTGAATTTATCCAGACGCCGACGGTATCCTCCATGTTTGTAACACCGAAAAATATTGATGAGCTGATCGGTCGTGTCAGCTTTACAATCTCAGAGGCAATCAACCGTTTTCTAACATAATACCGGTGGCTCTGCATATATTTAAGGTATGGAGAGAAATTGGGTGAAAATTATATTGACGTGTCTGGTATGTGCATTATGTCTGGGTGTACTGGTACGGCTGGATGTTACAATGCTATCCGGTCAGGCACAGGCGTTCTTCCAAGAGACTGTGGCGCCTGTCCTGCATGTGGATACGACCGGTTCGAAGCTTCGGAATCTGTTTGTTCCGGTGCTTGCGGATTCGGAGGTGGATACGACCGGAAACCGGTGGGATAAGGTCGCCGTTTCGACCGGCATGGATACCGAGACGGCTTTTTCGTGTGAGACCGGAAGCGAAGAAACGGAAACGACGACCGAAGCGGTGACAGTCGCTTCCGATGGAGATGCGGAGACTGCAGAAACTATGGTGCAACCGCTTTCCATCCCAGCGGGTATTACATATTCGATGGAACAGTTAAATAATTATGATTTCCTGGTCGGAAACTGTTATACAATCGATAGTTCTACGAATGTTACCGCGGAGGAGCTGGCTGCGGATACGCTGTTATCAAAAGATCTGCATATTGATCCCGCTTCGGGGGAGTATAAAGTCCTGATTTATCATACACATGGCAGTGAAACGTTTGCGGACAGCCGTCCGGGTGTGATCGAGGATACTGTGATCGGACTGGGGGATGAGCTTACACGCATTCTGGAGGAAGATTATGGCATTCCGGTTTATCATGACCGTACTGTCTATGATGTGGTGGATGGAGTAGAGGATCGAAGCCTGGCGTATGATTATGCAAGTGATGGTATAGATGCAATCTTGCAACAGTATCCGTCGATTGAGGTGGTATTGGATATTCATCGGGATGGCGTCCGGGAGGATGTGCGGCTTGTACGGGACATCGATGGTGTGCCGACTGCGCAGATCATGTTTTTAAATGGCATGAGCCGGACAAATGAGAATGGGGAGATTGATTATCTGTACAATCCATACCGGCAGGAGAATCTGGCATTCAGTCTGCAGATGCATCTGGCAGGAAAAGAATTGTATGGGGATCTGATGCGTCGCATCTATGTGCGGGGGTACTGTTTTAACTTAAATAAAATGCCGCGTTCATCCCTGATTGAAGTTGGGGCACAGACCAATACGGTTGCTGAGGCGAAAAACGCAATGGTGCCACTTGGCGCAATTCTCTATAAAGTGCTGATTGCACAAGAGTAGGAAAGTGTGGTATACTTTTGACAACTAAGAGCGTACTGATATACGCGGGTCATCATGCGTTTTGTGGTGACAGGAAATCGGAAATTATGAGGTTGTAAAAGTATATGGCACATTTGGATAAAAGTAAAATACGAAATTTCTGTATCATTGCACATATCGATCATGGCAAATCAACATTGGCGGACCGGATCATTGAGAAGACCGGACTACTCACAAGCCGTGAGATGCAGAATCAGGTGTTAGACAATATGGATCTTGAGCGGGAACGAGGCATTACGATCAAGGCACAGGCTGTGCGTATTGTCTACAAGGCAGAGGATGGAGAGGAATATATCTTCAATCTGATCGACACGCCGGGACATGTGGATTTTAACTATGAGGTATCCCGGAGTCTGGCAGCCTGTGAGGGTGCAATCCTGATCGTCGATGCGGCGCAGGGAATTGAAGCACAGACACTGGCAAACTGTTATCTGGCAGTAGATCATAATCTGGAGATCATGCCGGTCATCAATAAAATTGACCTGCCATCCGCAGATCCGGATCGTGTTGTAGCGGAGATTGAGGATGTGATCGGAATCGAGGCACACGATGCTCCTCGGATCTCCGCAAAAAATGGTACGAATATTGAGGAAGTATTGGAACAGATCGTGACAAAGATACCAGCACCACAGGGCGATGCAGATGCACCACTCAAGGCACTGATTTTTGACAGCTTATATGATGCCTATAAGGGCGTTATCATTTTCTGCCGTGTGTTTGACGGTACAGTGAAAAAAGGAACGAATATCCGTATGATGGCAACCGAAGCAGAGGCAGAGGTTGTACAGGTCGGAATTTTCGGAGCTGGACAGTTTATCCCATGCGATGAACTTTCAGCCGGTATGGTTGGATACATTACTGCCAGTCTGAAGAATGTAAAGGATACGACGGTTGGTGATACCGTCACGGATGCGGACAACCCATGTGCAGAGGCGTTGCCAGGTTATAAGAAAGTAAATCCGATGGTTTACTGTGGATTGTATCCGGCGGATGGTGCGAAATATCCGGATTTGAGAGATGCTTTGGAGAAGTTGCAGTTAAACGATGCATCGTTAAGCTATGAGCCGGAGACTTCCATTGCACTCGGCTTTGGTTTCCGTTGTGGATTCCTTGGTTTGCTTCATTTGGAGATCATTCAGGAGCGTTTAGAGCGCGAATACAATCTGGATCTGGTGACAACAGCACCGGGCGTTATCTACCGTGTGCATAAGACAGACGGTGAGGTAATGGAGCTGACGAATCCATCAAACCTGCCGGACCCTTCGACGATCGAATATATGGAGGAGCCATTTGTCAGTGCGGAGATCATGGTGACAACAGAATATGTCGGTGCGATCATGCAGCTTTGTCAGGAACGCCGTGGAGTCTACAAGAGTATGGAATATATGGAGACGACACGTGCGCTCTTAAAATACGATCTGCCACTGAATGAGATCATCTACGATTTCTTTGATGCGTTAAAGTCCAGATCGCGCGGATATGCATCATTTGACTATGAGATGAAGGGCTATGTCCGTTCCGATCTTGTCAAGCTGGATATCCTGATCAATAAAGAAGAAGTCGATGCACTTTCCTTTATCCTGCACAAGGATACTGCTTATGAGCGTGGCAGAAAGATGTGTGAGAAGTTAAAAGAGGAGATTCCAAGACAGCTCTTTGAGATCCCAATTCAGGCAGCCATTGGTTCCAAGGTTATTGCCAGAGAGACGGTCAAGGCGATGCGTAAGGATGTGCTTGCAAAATGCTACGGTGGAGATATCTCGCGTAAGAGAAAGCTCCTGGAGAAGCAGAAGGAAGGAAAGAAGCGTATGCGTCAGGTCGGAAACGTAGAGATTCCACAGAAGGCGTTTATGAGTGTATTGAAGTTAGATGAGGAGTAGGAAAAACGAATGAAAAAATATGTGAGCTTATATGTTCATATACCGTTTTGCGTCGTAAAATGCAAATACTGTGATTTCCTGTCGTTTGATGGGGAAAGCTATGGAACGATGCTTCGCTATGTTGATTGCCTGTGTCAGGAGATCAAGATGTATGCGCCAATCGTCGCAGACTACGGGGTGCGCAGTATCTTTATCGGGGGTGGAACACCATCCCTGTTAGATGAATCCCTGATCACAAATATCATGGCATTTATCCGCCGGTATTTCCATGTGGAGAAGAATGCTGAGGTGACGATCGAGGCGAACCCGGGGACGTTGCGCCATCAGAAGTTAAATGGCTATAAGGCGGCAGGTATTAACCGGATCAGCATCGGGTTACAGTCTTGCGATGATGATATGTTAAAGAAACTGGGAAGAATTCATAATTTTGACCAGTTTGTGGCAAGCTACAATGCAGCGAGACGCGCGGGATTCCAGAATATTAACATTGATATTATGTCCGGGCTTCCGGGGCAGACGATTCATACCTATGTCGATACGTTGTCCCGTGTAATTGAGTTTGGACCAGAGCATATATCTGCATATTCCTTGAGTATCGAGGAGGGTACGCCGTTTGCAAAAGATCCGCAGATCTTAAGTGAACTGCCACCGGAGATGGTGGATCGCCGGATGTATGAGATTACGAAACAGCTTCTGGCGGCACACGGTTATGACCGTTACGAATTTTCCAATTATGCAAAGCCGGGATATGAGTGCAAGCATAACATGGTTTACTGGACGGGCGGCGAGTATATCGGCTTTGGTATTGGCGCATCCTCGTATTTCCAGGGGAAACGGTTCAACAACATGCGCGATATCTTCAAATATATTGAGCTGATGGAAAACCTGTCTGACAAGTTTGTAGAGACAGATAATATGGAGCTTCTGTATAACGATACGACGCGGACATTGCGTGAGAATGTGACGAATATCTACATAGATGCACGGATGGAGGAATTCATGTTCCTTGGTCTGCGGATGACCTGTGGCGTGAGCCGGGAGGACTTCAAGGAACGGTTCAATAAAGATATCTATGAGGTATATGGAAGCGTCCTGAATAAATATATCGGAGAAGGCTTCATGGCAAGCGAAGGTGACCGGATCTATCTGACGGATGCCGGGATAGATGTCAGCAATGTGATTCTGGCAGATTTCCTGCTGGATTCTTAATTGAATCGGGAAGAGGAGAGAATCATTTTTCCTTTGGAAGTTTCATTTGCATAGCAATAAAAAAGAAACGATTTTCAATTTGAAAACCGTTTCTTTTTTGTTGCTTTATTTGTTATCGTTTTCTTCCATGTTCTTTCTTGCCGTTGCAAGCATCAGCTTGATACGGTTTACCTGATTGACTTCAGAAGCACCCGGATCATAGTCGATTGCGACGATGTTGGCATCCGGATAAGCATGACGCAGGGATTTGATAACACCCTTACCGACAATGTGGTTTGGCAGACAGGCAAATGGCTGACAGCATACGATGTTGCTGGCACCACTCTTTATAAGCTCGACCATCTCGCCGGTCAGGAACCAGCCTTCACCGGTCTGGTTACCGATGGATACGATCGGACGGGCATATTCTGCCAGCGTCTTGATGTGCACTGGTGGATGGAACCGCTTACTCTTCTTTAAGGCACTGACTACCGGGTGGCGCAGTGCTTCGAGTGCAGCAATACCAAGGTTTCCGTTTCTTGCAGACTTCTTCGTCTTGCCAAGGTATTCATATTTGTAATTGTTGTTGTAGAAGCAGTACTGGAAGAAGTCCAGCAGATCCGGCATAACTGCTTCGGCACCTTCTGCCTCCAGAAGCTCTACCAAGTGGTTGTTGGCAGATGGGAGGAACTTAACAAGAATCTCGCCAACGATACCAACACGTGGCTTCTTTATATTTTCATTCAAAGGCACGTTGTCGAAGTCTTTGACGATATCATGTACCAGTTTACTGAATCCGCGACCGCCATTTTCCATGCAACGGATGGCTGCATGTTCCCATTTGCGGTGCAGCTTATTGACAGATCCCTTTACCTTCTCGTATGGACGAGTCTGGTAGACAACGCGCATGAACAGATCTCCGATTGCGAGCGCCTGCATCGCGCATTTGACCGTCTTCATATTCCATACGAAACCGGAGTTATTCTCAAAGCCCTGTACGGAGAGGGCAATCACCGGAATCTGTGGGTAGCCGGCCTTTGCAAGTGCACGACGGATAAAGCCAACGTAGTTTGTTGCACGGCAGCCACCGCCGGTCTGTGTCATAATAAGTGCCAGTTTATTGATGTCATATTTGCCGGATGTGATGGCATGCATCATCTGACCTACAACGATCAAAGAAGGATAGCAGGCATCGTTGTTTACATATTTTAAGCCGGTATCAATGACTTCTTTTGTTGCATCCGGAAGAATCTCAATATTTAATCCCATATGGCGCATCGCCGGAGCCAATACATTGAAATGAATTGGGGAGAGCTGTGGTACCAATACAGTATAATCCTTCATATCTGTTGTGAATTCTACACGGTTATAATTACTTGGCATCGGACATGGTGTGAAGTTATGCTTTCTTCTGACATTGACTGCACTGATCAGCGAACGGATACGGATACGTGCCGCACCTAAGTTGCTGACTTCATCAATCTTTAATACGGTGTAAATCTTGCCGGAGTTTGTCAGGATATCGTTGACACAGTCCGTTGTAACGGCATCCAGACCACAGCCGAAGGAGTTTAACTGGATCAGCTCCAGATTCCTGCTTGACTTGACGTAGTTTGCAGCCTTGTACAGACGGGAGTGGTACATCCACTGATCGGATACGATCAAAGGACGCTCTACTTTGCCAAGATGTGCAACAGAGTCTTCTGTTAAAACAGCGATATCATACGAGTTAATAAGCTCCGGAAGTCCGTGGTTGATCTCCGGATCCAGATGGTATGGACGACCGGCAAGCACGATACCGAGTTTATCGGTCTTCTCCAGATAAGCGATCGTCTCTTCACCCTTTTTCTGAATGTCCGCTTTGACTGCATCTGCCTCTGCATAAGCAGCCTCAACCGCTTCGTTTATTTCTTCCTTTGTGACGTTTGTATATTTCGAGAATTCACGTAGCAGACGATCCTTTAGTGCATCTTTATTATCAAGTGCAAGGAACGGACGGATGTAGGTGACATCCGGTGCAGAAACCTCTTCCATGTTGTTCTTGATATTCTCTGCGTAGCTTGTGACAATCGGGCAGTTGTAGTGGTTGTTTGCATCCGGTGTCTCGTTACGCTCGTAAGGAATACAAGGATAGAAAATTGTCTTGATTCCCTGCTTCAACAGCCACATAACATGACCATGCGAGATCTTTGCCGGATAACATTCCGACTCACTTGGGATAGACTCGATACCAAGGGTATAGATGTCTCTCGATGATTTCGGAGAGAGCAGTACCCGGTAGCCGAGCTTGGTCAGAAATGTAAACCAGAACGGATAGTTCTCATACATATTCAGGACACGTGGAATACCGATGATGCCACGGTACGCTTCGCTTTCGGTCAGTGGCTCGTAGGAGAACAAACGATTAAATTTGTATTCAAATAAGTTCGGCATGTTGTGCTGGTTTTTCTTTAAACCAAGACCGCGTTCACAACGGTTACCCGTGATGAACTGTCTTCCGCCTGTGAAACGGTTGATTGTAAGGAGACAGTTGTTCGTACATCCCTTACAACGCGCCATCTTCGTCTCGTAGGTGAGTGCTTCCATCGCCTCCTTGGAGAGCATGGTCGTCTGGTCGCCTTCCTCATAACGGTCTCTCGCAATCAGGGCTGCACCGAAGGCTCCCATGATACCGGCGATGTCCGGACGGATTGCTTCCCTGCCGGAGATAAGCTCGAAGCTTCGAAGAACCGCATCGTTATAGAAGGTTCCGCCCTGTACGACGATATTCTTGCCAAGTGACTTCGGATCGGTCAGCTTGATTACCTTCAAAAGGGCGTTCTTAATAACGGAATAAGCAAGACCTGCAGAGATATCTGCGACGCTTGCGCCTTCCTTCTGTGCCTGTTTTACTTTGGAATTCATAAATACAGTACAACGGCTTCCGAGATCAATCGGGCTTTCTGCGAAAAGTGCGATCTTCGCGAAATCCTTCACATCATAATTTAACGATTTGGCAAATGTCTCGATGAAAGAGCCACAGCCGGAGGAACATGCTTCGTTCAGCATGACATTGTCGACGACTTCATTCTTGATCTTGATACATTTCATATCCTGACCACCGATATCTAAGATACAGTCCACGTCCGGATCAAAGAATGCAGCGGCAGTGTAGTGGGCGATTGTTTCTACCTCACCATAGTCGAGCATGAGAGCAGACTTAATTAAGGCTTCTCCATATCCGGTAGAGCAGCCGGCTACAATCTCCACGCCATCCGGGAGTTTTGTATAGATATCTTTCATGGCACGCAGGGTTGTCCGAAGAGGACTACCATCGTTGCTGCTGTAAAAATCATAGAGCAGACTGCCATCCTCGGCAACCAGTGCGACTTTTGTTGTTGTGGAACCGGCGTCGACACCGAGGAAACATTTCCCCTTGTAGGTGGCAAGGTCGGAACGTAATACTTTATTTTTCTCCTGCTTTTTGATGAAAGCGTCGTAGTCTTCCTGCGATGCAAACAGCGGTGGAAGACGGTCTACATCCACAGCAATCTTAAGGTCGGCTGTGAGCTTTCCGCTGATCTCATCCAATGTATAGTGTGTCTCTTCCTTTGCCTGAAGTGCTGCACCGACAGCCGCGAACAGATGCGAATGTCCCGGTGCGATAATATGCTCCGGCGTCAGGTTCAGTGTCCGCACAAACGCTTCCTTGAGCTGGTCGAGGAAGTGGAGAGGACCACCTAAAAATGCAACATTTCCCTTGATTGGCTTACCACAGGCAAGACCACTGATCGTCTGGTTGACAACCGCCTGGAAAATAGAGGCAGACAGATCTTCGCGAGTTGCACCCTCATTGATGAGCGGCTGGATATCTGTCTTGGCAAATACACCACAGCGCGCTGCAATCGGATAGATTGCTTTATAATTTTTGGCATATTCATTTAATCCGGAAGCATCGGTCTGGATCAGGGATGCCATCTGATCAATGAACGAACCTGTACCGCCGGCACAGATACCGTTCATACGCTGTTCGACATTGCCGCCTTCAAAATAGATGATCTTGGCATCTTCTCCGCCGAGCTCGATTGCAACATCGGTCTGTGGCGCATAATGAGTGAGAGCAGTGGATACTGCAATAACCTCCTGCGTAAACGGAACCTCCAGATGCTTTGCAAGGGTCAGTCCGCCTGATCCGGTAATAACAGGAGAAACAGAAAGATCCCCCAGTTCGTTGGATGCTTTGGCAATTAAGGACGCCAGTGTCTCCTGAATATTTGCAAAATGACGCTCGTAATCGGAAAACAGGATGTTGTCCTGTGAGTCGAGGATTGCAATTTTGACGGTGGTGGAACCGATATCAATTCCAAGTTTATGTAACTGCTTGTCACTCATAAATGTAACCTCCATGTGTAAGTAACTAAACTTATTATAAATAAGTATGATTTCAAAACAAAACCTAAAACATTATACGACAAGAATTGACAAAAGACAACGACTGAAAACATAAAGATTTTATAAAATGTTGGAAAGAACGTGCCGCTGCGTTGACAAGAGGGATTTGAAAACCGTATAATTGGTTGACAGAAAGGTCAGAGGTGACCGTAACCATACATACACTATTCTATGTAGACAGGAGACAGATTTATGAACTGGATGGATAAACTGGAACGCAAATGGGGACGACATGCGGTCGCCAATCTGAGCAGATATTTTGTACTTGCGCAGGTGATTGGATACGTGGTACAGCTGACGGCACCCGGACTCATGAGTTATATGAATTTTGATATGGGCAGTATTCTGCACGGACAGATCTGGAGAATTGTGACATGGATTTTTACACCGACGGCATCGCTGGATGTTTTTGGAATCTTATTTCTGTTCTGTGTGCTTATGTGGGGCAGTTCGCTGGAATCCATGCTTGGAACATTCCGCATGAATGTATTTTTGTGGGGAAGTGTGATTTTGTGTGACATTGTGGGCGCGATCGTATATGTTGTTACGCGGATTCTGCTGGGATATGGTTTTTCTCCGTATCTGTCCACGTATTATATTCTGATGTCCATGCTGCTGGCGCTGGCCATGTGCATGCCGGAGGGAGAGGTACGCCTGTATTTTGTCCTTCCGATCAGGATGAAATGGATGTTAATTTTTGAACTGGTATATCTGGGATATCAGGTGGTTCGTATATTCTCGATCGGAATTGCAAGTTATGGAACCGGAATGGGAATTCTCGTGGGTGTTTTAAACTGCGTACAGATTGTGGTTCCGGTACTCAATATGTTCTGGTTTTTCCATGCCATGAAGACCCGTTTGTCCGGAAAACAAAAGAAACGCCAGAAAGAATTCCGGGCACAGTTCAGTCAGCCTCGTCCGGGGTCCGGCATTGCACGTCACAAATGTGCCATCTGTGGTAGAACCGAGCTGACAAATCCGGAATTACAGTTCCGTTATTGCAGCAAATGCGTGGGAAATCGTGAATACTGTCAGGATCATCTGTTTACCCACCAGCATGTAAAATAAAATTTAGTGAGTGGAAAAGAAAAAATCATGAAGAAAAAGTTTTTAAGTGTTTTGCTTATCGTTGCGGTTCTGATAGGAATGGCAGGTGTCAGCGGAACACAGACAGAATCAGGAGAACAGAAAGCAGACAAAGAACAAAAGCAGCAGGAAAACGAACAGACTGCGGAAACGAAAGTGGAAATTCCACCGGAAAATGAGGAAGAACAAAAGGGATGGATCGGTGTTATCTTAAACGGAGATGAGACAGAAGCCTATACACTGGCACATATTGACGGAATCCGGGCGGCAGCAGAAAATGTCAGTCTTCCGGAGCAGGATATCATCTGGAAAGAGCGTGTCGGTGCGAATGATGGCTGCAAAAGTGCGGTAAAGGATCTTATCAGACAGGGATGTGAGATTATTATTGCAAACAGCGCCATCTATGAAGAAGCAATAAAAAGTGAAGCAGAAAAGAATCCGGAAGTTGATTTTGTAGTTATCAACGATTCAAAGACACAGAGTACGGTAACGGAAGACGGAACAGAACTCACAAATCTTTACAATGTACATATGGATACCTACGAAGCTTCTTATGTGGCAGGAGTCACGGCCGGAATGAAAGTAGCAAAGCTGAAGGAAAAGAAAAAGATTCCCGCAAAGAGTTTTGACGAAAAGAAAAATGTAAAACTGGGATATGTGGCGGCAGAGGCAAACGATGATGCACATGCAGATATTAATGCCTATTACCTGGGAGTAAAGGCCGTCTGTAAAAAGGTTGTTTTACAGGTAGAATACATAGATGCCTGGAATAACAGTGATGCGGAGGCAACCGCAGCCGGAGATCTGATCCGGAGCGGGTGTGTGGTTCTTGCATCCAATACCGATCTGGATGCTGTTATGCAGATGGCTGAAAATGCAAAAGAAAGCGGAAAATGCGTATACGCGGTTGGAAGAAACTCTGATATGCGTCAGATGGCAGGAAAGGCCGCGCTGACTTCGGTTGTCAGTGTGTGGTCGGTTTATTATACAGAGCTGTTTGATGCAAAGCTGAATGGCCGCTATATGGAACAGAACTGGAATGGCGGATATGCACAGGGAGCGGTTACAATTTCTACACTGGGAAAAAGTGCATCATCCGGAACCGGTGACAGAGTGAAAAAAACGGAAGAAAAAATAAAAAACGGGAAGAAACAGATTGCATATTTTTCAACACGTGCGCTGGACGGAATTCTGGAATCCGAAAAAGGACAGGAGCAATAGCGTACACAGGCGCGTTCCGGTTGACAAATATCGGGAATATCCCTATAATTATTCTTATTTGAGGAGTGCTGGAGGAATAGACATATGGAAAATGAAGCGGTTTCCAAGAATTTTATTGAACAGATTATTGAAAAGGACCTGGCAGAGGGACATTGTGAAACGGTAAAAACCCGTTTTCCACCGGAGCCAAACGGATATCTGCATATCGGACATGCAAAGTCCATTCTTTTAAATTCAGGGTTAGCAAAAAAATACGGAGGAGAATTCAATCTCCGTTTTGATGATACAAATCCGACAAAAGAGAAACTTGAGTTTGTAGAGTCTATTAAGGAAGACGTAAAATGGCTTGGAGCAGATTGGGGAGATCGTCTCTTCTTTGCATCAAATTACTTCGATCAGATGTATGAAGCAGCGATTAAACTGATTAAAAAGGGAAAAGCATATGTATCCGATCTGTCTGCAGACGAAATCCGTGAGTATCGCGGTACTCTGACAGAGCCGGGAAAAGAAGACCCATATGCCAAAAGAAGCGTAGAGGAAAATCTTGCGCTGTTTGAAGAAATGAAGGAAGGAAAATGTGAGGATGGAAGTCGTGTACTTCGTGCACGGATTGATATGACTTCTTCCAATATCAATATGAGAGATCCGATCCTTTATCGTGTGGCACATATGACACATCACAATACCGGGGACAAGTGGTGCATTTATCCGATGTACGATTTTGCACATCCGATTGAGGATGCAATCGAGGGAATAACCCATTCCATCTGTACTCTGGAGTTCGAGGATCACAGACCGTTGTATGACTGGGTTGTGACAGAACTTGGATATAAGACCAGTCCGGAAGGGACTCCGAAGCAGATCGAGTTTGCAAAACTGTATCTGACAAATGTTGTAACCGGAAAACGTTATATCAAGCGTCTGGTTGAGGAGAAGATTGTAGATGGATGGGATGATCCACGTCTGGTTTCCATTGCAGCGCTGCGCCGCAGAGGATATACACCGGAATCCATTCAGAAATTTATCGAACTTGGAGGTATTTCCAAGGCAAACAGTTCTACGGATTATGCAATGCTTGAGTACTGCATCCGTGAGGATCTGAAGATGAAGCGTCCACGTATGATGGCAGTTTTAGATCCGGTAAAGGTTGTCATTGACAATTATCCGCAGGGCCAGACGGAGGAACTTCCGGTGGACAATAATCTGGAAAATCCGGAACTAGGAAAGAGAACCGTTCCGTTTACCAGGGAAATTTATATTGAACGGGATGATTTTATGGAAGAACCGCCGAAGAAATATTTCCGTATGTTCCCGGGAAATGAAGTACGTCTCATGAATGCATATTTCGTGAAATGTGTCGGATTTGAAAAGGATGAGAGCGGAAAAGTTACGGTTATCCACTGCACATATGACCCGGCATCAAAAGGCGGAAACAGCCCGGATGGAAGAAAAGTAAAGGGAACCATTCACTGGGTATCGGCAGAACACGGAAAGAAAGTAACGGTTCGCTTATATGAGAACCTCATTAATGAAGAACTTGGTGTATATAATGAAGACGGAAGTCTGAATCTGAATCCGAATTCCCTGACTGTCCTGACAGAGAGCATTGTAGAGCCGGCATTGTTAGAGGCAAAACCATATGAGAGTTTTCAGTTTGTAAGAGAAGGATTTTTCTGCGCAGATTATAAGGATTCAAAGCCGGGAGCGCCTGTATTTAACAGAATTGTTTCTTTGAAGAGTTCTTTTAAGCTGCCGAAAAAATAAAGAATAGACAAAAAGAGGCGTAGAATGAATTTATTATCGGGATTGGAAAAATTTGGTCTGGATCAGATGGATACAGACCACCTCTTTGAAGAGGAAAAAAGTGATACACCTGCACGGAAAGCACCGGAACCGGTGCCAAAAAAAGAACCGGTTCACAGCGAAACTGAGTTCTTACTGGATAAATCCATCCGTTGTCCGGTATGTGATAATGTTTTCCGTACAAGAATGGTAAAAACTGGACGGGTAAAGCGCATGGAACCGGATTTTGATCTACGTCCGCGTTTTCAGTACATTGATACAAATAAATATGATGTATCGTCCTGCCCACAGTGCGGATATACGGCGATGAACCGCTATTTTACCCATTTGTCTACCGGTCAGGTCAAGATGATTGAAGAAGGGGTATGCCATAAGTTCAAAGGGCAGAAGCAGCCAAAAGAAGAACCGATGGAGCCGTATTCTTACGAAAAAGCCATTGAGCGGTATAAATTGGCTTTATATAATACACTGGTGAAAAAGGGAAAGAACAGTGAAAAGGCATATGAGTGCCTAAAGATATCCTGGCTGTACCGCGGCTGGATTGAGGAGCTTTCCAAGGCAAAAAAGAAAGATGAAAAAACACTTGCCGAATGCCGGAAAGAAGAAGCCACGTATTATGAACAGGCATATGAGGGATTTTTAAAAGCGATTGCATCCGAAAATTTCCCAATGTGCGGAATGGAAGAAAGTACCGTAAACCTGTTGATGGCGAATATAGCTTATAAACTTGGAAAGGTGGACATTGCATCCAGATTCATTTCCATGATTCTGACTTCACAGGCAGCTTCCCGAGTGGCAAAAGACCGAGCGATGCTTTTAAAAGAAGAGATTATTGCAAAACTGCACGGCAAAGGATAATCTATGGCTGGAAAATTTTATGCGGTAAAAAAGGGAAAAGTTCCGGGAATTTATACCTCATGGGATGCATGTAAAAGTATGGTGCATGGATTTCCGGGAGCTGTCTATAAAGGGTTTGCGACACGCGCAGAAGCGGAACAGTTTCTGGAAGAAAAAAAAGAGGAACAAAAGGAACCGGAAAATTATGCGTTTGTCGACGTTCATACCCATATCTTGAGCATAAATGTATGACCAAAGGATATTATCCTTGATAATGCGGTCGGTGCGCAGACGGGAAATGATACCTTCTTTTGCCAGTTTGAAAGCAGCTTCCGATTCCGGCATATTATTGATGATATCATTGAAAGTCTTGATGGCATCCATCATCTTGTCATTTTGGGTAGCTATCTGGGTTTGCACGGTATATGGATAGATGACTTTGCCACCTGTCACGATTCCTGCCCATGCCGAATAAGCCAAACCGCGTGATTCGCGCATCTCCTGGAAGACAATGGAGTTCATGCCGCCACCGAAGTATTCATTGTACAAACTACGGATAGGTTCAACTTCCGGGTTAAATTTTTCCCCGCGATTGGAATACTGTACCATATAAATCTGTTTTGCTTCGTATGGAGCAATCAACACCTTATTGGAAGGAGTGGGTTGCATCACAAATTTCTTGCCGGCAGGAATATCTTGTAGCTGTGCAGGAACTTTATGATATTTATTCAATACGTCGGTCAACTCTTGTTCTGAACTGGGCCCATAATACATGATGCGATGTTTGAACGAAGTCAGTTTATGGATGCGGTCGGTCAGTTCCGATGGATTCATATTTTGCAATTCTTCTGTAGACAACAAATTGCGTGTGGCTGATTCTTTACCATAAACAGCGTATGTCAGCAGGCGTATGAAGTTTTGCATTTGGTTTAATTTGGCATCCGTGCGTGACTTCAGGATGTTCTTCACCATATTGTCGTAAGCCGTCTTGTCGGGTTGTGCGTCAGCCAATATCTTCTCGAATAATTCGATAGCCTGAGGAAGATTTTCGTTCAATCCTGAAAGAGTGATATAAGTGCGGTCGTCACCCGGAGACACATTGAATGAACAAGCCAAGCCATAGAACTTACTGTTTAATTGTTCCAGTGTCATATCCGAAGTGCCGAGGAATCTCAGATATTGTGCTGCTGTTCCCAGTTTCTTATCATTATTGTTACCCATTTCGAATATATAGCGCAGATAGAATAAGTCATTGGTGGTGTTCTGTTTGTAAAGAACAGGAACATCCTTGTTCCACGCGAACTGATCCATATCTTTGTTGTAATCGATAAACACAGGTTCTATCGGTTGCACTTTGCTTCCTTGCACTTCTTTCAGGAAATTGCTGGCAGCATCGCGGTTCATGACAATAGGAGTGATTTCCGGCTTAGAGATTTTCTTTTCGTTCGGGTCTTTTCCTGTCTTTTTATAGATAATGGCATAATTACTGTCTGTGAAGTACTTGTTGGCAAAGGCAACAATGTCGGCTTTGGTCAGTTTTGACATGCGTTCCAGTGCGGTCACTTCGTCTGTCCAGTCGGTTCCGTTCACAAAGGACTGAACAAACATATCGGCACGAATGCTATTGTATTCCAGTTGCTGTATCTGGTATTTCTTGAAGTTATTGATGTTGGCTTGCAACATATTTTCATCAAAGTCACCGGATTTCAGTTTGGCTATTTCGCCCAAGAACAAATCCTTCACTTCGTCCAGGGTCTGTCCTTCTTTGGTACGTCCCTGCATGATGAAAGCACAGTAGTCCGACAAATTATAAACATAAGCATAGGCTCCCAATACTTTTTGTTGCTGGTTGAGGTTGATGTCCATCAGACCGGCTTTGCCGTTGTTCATAATCTGGCTGACAATTTGCAGTGTTTCATATTCTTTGCTTGCCGAACCGGGGAATCTCCATGCCAATGTCACAGATTCGGCATCGGGACCGAGCACTTCGCGTACTATGGGCTCGGTAATCGGTGTTTCCGGTTTGACGGTCAGCTTCGGCAGATTGGGGTTAGGCTTCATATCGCCGAAGTACTTGTCGATGGTGGCAATCATTTCATCAGGATTGAAATCACCCGACAGACAGATGGCCATATTGTTGGGCACATACCAAGTTTTATAATAATTCTTGATGTTGGTGATGGAAGGATTCTTTAAGTCGTCCTGTGTACCTAGCACGGTCTGTGTACCATATGGATGGTGTGGGAAGAGTGCTGCCAACATGGTTTCGCTCACCTTGCGGGGATCTTGTGTGAGAGACATGTTCTTTTCTTCGTAAACTGTTTCAAGCTCGGTATGGAAACCGCGTATAATGCTGTTCTTGAAACGGTCAGCCTGTATCTTTGCCCAATTCTCTACCTGATTGGAAGGAATGTCTTCGGTGTAGCAAGTTACATCGAAGCTGGTATATGCATTGGTTCCGTTGGCTCCGATGGCTGCCATCAGTTTGTCATATTCATTGGGAATGGCATATTTTGAAGCTTCGTATGACAGACTGTCGATAACATGATAGATGGCTTTGCGCTGAGCTTCATCCGTTGTTTTGCGATACACTTCAAATTGTTGTTCAATCCGGTCGAGCAACGGACGTTCTGCTTCATAGTTCTGTGTACCGAAGTGTGTGGTTCCTTTAAACATCAGGTGTTCAAAGTAGTGTGCCAAACCGGTGGTTTCCGCCGGGTCATTCTTTCCGCCCACGCGTACGGCAATGTAGGTTTGGATACGCGGAGTCTCTTTGTTTACGGTCATATAGACCTTCAGTCCATTGTCCAATGTGTAGATACGTGCTTTTAACGGGTCATTGGGGACTGTGGTGTAGCGATAGTCCTTGGGAGCGGCGCTACTGATACTTGCCGAAAACAGAAGAAACAACGACAAGCATGCAAGTTTTGTCAGTTTGTTCATAAGTATTTAATTTAAAGTGATTGTAACAAAGGTAAGAATAAGTTTGTGATATTTTCTTTTTGAAATGATTTATTAACAGATAAATTAAAAAAAAGAGAGGTGCGACTCCGAAGAGTGCACCTCCCTATTTTAAACAGTTTGCTCTGCCGTTTATTTTTTCAGAGCGGCTATGCTTTCCTTCAATGAAGCAATCTTGCTTTCGGCATCAGCCTGCTTTTTGCGTTCCATGTCGATGACATTTGCCGGAGCCTTGCTGACGAACTTTTCGTTGCTCAGCTTCTTCAATACGCTTTGCAGGAAACCTTCCTGATATTTAAGGTCGGCTTCCAGTTTGGCCAATTCTTCTTCTACATTAATCATGCCTCCCAGCGGAATGAAGTATTCTGTGGTTCCCACCATGAATGAAGCAGCGCCTTCGGGCTTCTCATTGACAATGCTGACGGTGGTCAGGTTACCCATTTTCTTCACGACTTCGGCATAAGACATAAGGAATGTATTTTCACCCATTACCTGCATTTCCAATGCTTCTTTTTGAGCAATGTTCTTTTGCAGGCGGATGTTACGGATGCCTGAGATGACTTCCTTTAACTGGTCGAATGTATTGCACAATTGAATGCTCTGCTCCGGATTTCTGTCTGCGTATGATTCCATTTGTGCAGTCATGATGCTTTCACCTTCCTTGCGGTCGTAAATATGTTGCCACAACTCTTCGGTGATGAACGGCATGAACGGATGAAGTTGTCTCAACAATACATCGAAGAAGTGTAACGTCGCTTCATAGGTCTTTTTGTCAATCGGTTGTCCGTAAGCCGGCTTAATCATTTCGAGATACCAGCTTGAGAATTCGTCCCAGAACAGTTTGTACACCGCCATCAGTGCTTCGCTCAGACGGTATTTGCTGAACAAATCGTCTATTTCGGCAGATACCTTGACGAGCAGACTGTCGAACCATTTGGTTGCCAGTTGTGCATATTCGGGCTGCTCGATGTCGGCTACTTCCCATCCTTTTACCAAGCGGAATGCATTCCATATTTTATTGTTGAAGTTACGTCCCTGTTCGCAAAGTGTATCATCAAATAAAATATCATTTCCGGCAGGAGCAGACAACATCATACCCATACGCACACCGTCGGCACCATATCTTTCAATTAAGTCCAACGGGTCGGGTGAGTTACCCAATGACTTGGACATCTTGCGTCCCAGCTTGTCACGAACGATACCGGTGAAGTAAACATTCTTAAACGGCATGTCGCCTTTGTATTCGTAGCCTGCCATAATCATTCGGGCTACCCAGAAGAAGATAATATCCGGACCGGTCACCAAATCGCTGGTGGGATAGTAGTAGTTGATTTCTTCGTTGTTCGGATCATTGATGCCGTTAAACAGCGAGATAGGCCACAACCATGAAGAGAACCAAGTGTCCAGACAATCTTCATCCTGACGTAGGTCTTCCGCTTTCAGGTTGGCGTCGCCGGTTTTTTCCTGAGCCAGTTTCACGGCTTCTTCGGTCGTTTCGGCTACCACATAGCCGCCTTGAGGCAGGAAGTAGGCCGGGATGCGGTGTCCCCACCACAATTGGCGACTGATACACCAGTCCTTGATGTTTTCCAACCAGTTCTTGTATGTGTTTTTATACTTGGCAGGATAGAATTTCAGTTCATCGTTCATCACCGGCGGCAATGCCATATCAGCAAAGTGCTGCATCTTGAGGAACCACTGCATAGACAGTTTCGGCTCGATGGCTACATTGGTGCGCTCGGAGAATCCTACCTTATTGGTATAAGCTTCTACCTTTTCCATCAGACCGGCTTCCTGCAAGTCCTTTTCGATTTGAGCGCGGACATCAAAACGGTCCATGCCTACATATAGTCCGGCAGCTTCGCTCAGCGTTCCGTTATCATTGAAGATATCGATACTGGGCAGGTTGTACTTTTCTCCCAGCATATAGTCGTTCACATCGTGTGCGGGAGTAACTTTCAAGCATCCTGTACCAAACTCAATGTCTACATAATCGTCTTCAATGACCGGAATTACACGGCCTACCAACGGAACAATCACTTTTTTGCCGCTCAGCCAACGGTTCTTCACGTCGTTGGGGTTGATACACATGGCGGTATCTCCCATGATGGTTTCGGGACGGGTGGTTGCTACTACGGCATATCGTCTGCCTTGTTCGTCACGGTGAACAACTTCGCCTTCAGCTCCGGTTTCGCCCGACATGTCGTCATCGGCTACATAATATCTCAGGTAATACAGTTTGCTGTGCTCTTCCTTATATATCACTTCTTCATCGCTGAGGGCGGTCAGTGCCTTCGGGTCCCAGTTTACCATACGCACGCCGCGATAAATCAACCCTTTGTTGTAAAGGTCGACAAACACCTTGATAACGCTTTTGCTGCGTTCTTCGTCCATGGTGAAGGCTGTGCGGTCCCAGTCACACGATGCACCCAGCTTGCGGAGCTGTTTCAGGATGATGCCTCCGTGCTCGTCAGTCCAGTCCCAAGCGTGTTTCAGAAACTCATCGCGGGTGAGGTCGGTTTTTTTAATGCCTTGTTGAGCCAGTTTGTTCACCACTTTGGCTTCGGTGGCGATGGAAGCATGGTCTGTTCCCGGCACCCAGCAGGCATTCTTTCCTTCCATGCGTGCACGGCGTACCAATATATCCTGAATGGTATTGTTTAGCATGTGTCCCATGTGGAGCACTCCCGTTACGTTAGGGGGCGGAATGACGACTGTGTAAGGTTCACGTCCGTCGGGTTTTGAACTAAAGAGTTTGTTGTCCAGCCAATACTGGTACCATTTTCCCTCCACGTCAGCGGGATTGTACTTACTTGCTAATTCCATTTTTATATTCTGTTTATTTAATTGATTATCGCATAATTGACTGCAAAATTAATAAAAGTCGTTGGAATATTATGTACTTTTGCATCACAAAATGATTTTTAGATAAATAGATTATGCATACAAGAAAAGAACAGATGGAAGCGTTCGGACGCTTTCTGGATATTTTGGACGAGTTGCGGGAGAAATGCCCGTGGGACCGCAAGCAGACGAATGAGAGCCTCCGCCCCAATACAATCGAAGAAACTTACGAACTGTGTGATGCCTTGATGAAGGATGACAAGAAAGATATCTGCAAAGAATTGGGCGATGTGTTGCTGCATGTGGCTTTCTATGCCAAGATAGGCAGCGAGACCGGTGATTTTGATATAAAAGATGTGTGTGACCGTCTTTGTGAAAAGCTGATTTTCCGTCATCCGCATGTCTTTGGTGAGGTAAAAGCCGATACAGCCGAAAAGGTGACTGAGAACTGGGAACAATTGAAGATGAAGGAGAAAGACGGTAATAAGATGGTGCTGAGCGGTGTTCCTTCCGCGCTGCCTTCATTGATTAAGGCTTACCGCATTCAGGACAAGGCTCGTAATGTGGGATTCGACTGGGAAGAGCGTTCGCAAGTCTGGAGTAAGGTGAAAGAAGAGATAGGCGAGTTTGAAGCGGAAGTGGAGAATATGGATAAGGAGAAGGCGGAGGCGGAGTTTGGTGATGTGATGTTCAGCCTGATTAATGCTGCCCGTCTGTATAAGATTAACCCGGATAATGCGTTGGAACATACGAATCAAAAGTTCATTCGTCGCTTTAATTATCTGGAAGAGCATACCATCAAGCAAGGTAAAGAGCTGAAGAATATGACGTTGGAGGAAATGGATGCCATTTGGAATGAAGCGAAAAGTAAAGGATTATAACTCGTTTTTTCTCTTCGAAAATCATCGTTGGAGGTATGGATTTACACGTACGTACGCGTGAGGCGATACATACGTATGTGTGAGGCGATACGTACGTATGCGTAGCCCTATACATACGTACGTATAATGCCACACGTACTAACGTGTGATTTTTTGCATGCCGGGCATCTTTTTCAATGGTTTCATCCTCATGTTTTTTACTTCAAGGAATGCCGGCCGGTGCAATCTGCACATAATCCTTTCAATACATAATTGACCGAGTTGACCGTGAATCCCTGTGGAAGTGTAACCATAGGAATATGAATGCTTTTCAGGCAAAAGGTGCGATGGCACTTTTCACAATAAAAGTGGGTATGGAGGTCGTCTACTTCACAATTACAGTCATTGCTGCAAACGGCATATTTCAGAGAGCCCGAACCGTCGTCTATGGCATGGATGAGATGATGTGTCAGGAATAGGGTAATAGTGCGATAGATGGTAGATTTGTCTACGGTATCTAAATCGTTTTCCAAATCCAATAAGGAAAAAGCTTCTTTGTGCTGCATCATTGTTTTCAGAATCAAAAGCCGTATGGCGGTTGGCTTTATTTCCCGTAGCGCTAATTTCTTTAAATATAGTTTTTCGTCCATCATAGTGTTTTTATTGATGAAACAAAGATAGCAAAAATAAGATGCAACTAATTTGCAAATTATGTATTATCTTTACCTCGTTATTTATATAAAGCGATATGAAAAGACAATTTTTTACTCTATTGGCCGGTCTTTTGTGTCTGTCAGGAAGTGTGGCGCAGGCGGCAAAAGTGGATACGCTGTCTGTGCGCAGCAATGCTATGAACAAGAATGTAACAGTGTTGACGGTACGTCCCGATAAGGCAGTGGGCGGAGAGAAGTGTCCGGTAATTTACTTGTTGCATGGGCACGGTGGAAATGCTTTTACATGGATGACGATAAAACCTGATTTACCTCAAATAGCCGACCGGGAAGGTATCATCTTTGTGTGTCCTGATGGTAAAAACAGTTGGTATTGGGATAGTCCTCGTAATAAGGATTATCGGTATGAGAGTTTTGTTGCCAAAGAATTGGTGGAATATATAGATAAGAACTTTGCCACAAAAGCCGATAGAAGCGGACGAGTCATCACAGGATTGAGTATGGGTGGTCATGGAGGAATGTGGCTCTCCATCCGCCATCAAGATATTTTTGGCGGAGGGGGCAGCATGAGTGGCGGACTGGATATCCGTCCGTTTCCCGATAGTTGGAACATGAAGGCCCGGCTCGGTGAATATGCTTCTAATAAAGAAGTATGGGATAATCATACCGTTATCAATCAGTTGGATAGACTGAAAGATGGCAGCCTGGCCATTATTATCGACTGTGGTGCGGATGATTTCTTTTTGCAGGTAAACAAGGCTGCTCACGAAGCATTATTGAAGCGGGGAATCGGGCATGACTTTATCATACGGCCCGGAGCGCATAATCCCCGATATTGGAATAACGCGATAGACTATCAGGTTTTGTTTTTCAAGAAATTCTTTAATAAATCAAAATAAGAGATGGATAAGATTGTTTTTATCACAGGAGCTTCCAGCGGTATCGGTGCCAGATGCGCCCGTAAGTTTGCTTCACAGGGGGCAAGCTTGATTTTAAATGCCCGTAATGAAGAGAAATTGTCAGCACTGAAAGAGGAGTTGGAGCAGCAGTATGGAGCTAGAGTATGCTTGCTTCCTTTTGATGTGCGCGACCGTAAAACGGCGGCTGAGGCGTTGGCTTCATTACCCGATGAATGGAAAGCGATTGATATTCTGATTAATAATGCCGGACTGGTTATCGGAGTGGATAAAGAACATGAGGGTAATTTGGATGAATGGGACATCGTGATTGATACGAATATCAAGTCATTATTGGCTATGACCAGGCTGGTAGTGCCCGGCATGGTGGCACGCGGCAGGGGGCATATCATCAATATCGGTTCGATAGCAGGAGACGCTGCTTATGCGGGAGGTAGTGTTTACTGTGCAACAAAGGCGGCCGTGAAAGCACTGTCCGATGGCTTGCGTATTGATTTGGTAGATACTCCGTTGCGAGTGACTAATATTAAACCGGGATTGGTCGAAACTAATTTTTCGGTAGTCCGTTTTCGTGGTGATAAAGATAAGGCAGATAATGTATATAAAGGTATTCGTCCATTGACCGGTGACGATATTGCAGAAACTGTTTATTTTGCAGCTTCGGTTCCCGAGTATATGCAGATTGCCGAAATGTTGGTGATGCCTACTTATCAGGCTACCGGAACCATTGTTTCCCGCAATTAATCACAAAAAGTTAAGATACGAATTATTTCTATCAGAAAGGCGGCTCCTGCAAAAAGAAGCCGCCTTTGTTCATTCTCGTTTACCTTTTTACCTTAAAAATAAATTATAATTCGATAATAAGGGATTGGCGAGCACCTACGGTCATATTCCGTGTGAGGTCAATCTTTTTACCACTGACAAGTTCTTTTCCGCTTTTTGAGTCGTTAGTCATCATACGATAGTATTTGTTGGCTACTACTTGTTCAGTGTTTGTACTGTTTAGGACAATGAGTTCAGTTTTCCCAGAATTAGTACGTGCGTACATGTATATTCCGTGTTGGGGAATGTGGTACTTAACTGTTTTCTTTTCCATCTTCTTTTAATTTAGTTTGGTTTTACGGCGGCAAATTTATATGTTTTTCAGCATACTTTATGTAACTAATCGTTCAAAATTCACAATAAATCATTCATTTCTTAATCTATGTCAATAAAAAAATCCTCTTCCACCCATAGGTAGAAGAGGATTTCCTATATTGTATTTCAATGAATTACATCAAGAATCCAAGTAAAATACCTGCTGCTACGGCAGAACCGATTACACCGGCCACGTTAGGTCCCATGGCGTGCATTAGCAGGTAGTTGGTAGGATCGTATTCCAAACCGATAACCTGAGAGATACGTGCCGAGTCGGGAACGGCAGATACACCGGCATTACCGATAAGCGGATTAATCTTATTATCCTTGCCCAGTACCAGATTGAATATCTTCACGAAGATAACACCTGAAGCAGTGGCAATGATGAATGACAATGCACCCAGTGCGAAAATCAGGATAGAGTCAAGAGTAAGGAACTCTGAAGCCTGAGTGGAAGCACCTACTGTCAATCCCAGCAAGATGGTGATGGTGTCAATCAGCGGACCGCGGGCAGTTTCTGCCAAACGACGGGTTACACCGCTTTCTTTCAATAAGTTACCGAAGAAAAGCATACCCAACAAAGGCAGGCCGGACGGAACCAGAAAACAGGTGAGTAACAAACCGATGATGGGGAACATTACTTTTTCTGTATGAGACACGGCACGCGGTGGTTTCATACGAATCAAACGTTCGTGCTTGGTAGTGAGCAGACGCATGATAGGTGGCTGGATGACCGGTACCAACGCCATATACGAATAGGCTGATACCGCAATCGCCCCCATCAGGTTAGGCGCCAGTTTGGATGAAAGGAAGATGGCAGTCGGACCGTCCGCACCACCGATGATACCGATAGCACCGGCTTGCATCGGGTCGAAGCCCATGGCCAACGCAATCATGTATGCACCGAAGATACCAAACTGTGCGGCAGCACCAATCAACATCAGCTTGGGATTGGAAATCAATGCCGAGAAGTCGGTCATTGCACCGATACCGAGGAAGATGAGCGGCGGATACCATCCCGAAGTAACTCCTTGATACAGAATGTTGAGTACAGACCCTTCTTCATAGATACCGACTTTAAGTCCGGCTTCCATGTTGAAAGGAATATTACCGATTAAGATACCGAAACCGATAGGAATCAGCAGCATCGGCTCAAATTCCTTGGCTACTGCCAAGTATATAAATAACAAGCCGAAAAAGATCATGACGATATGGCCGAACGTAGCGTTGGCAAATCCCGTATAGGTCCAGAAATCGGCAAGGTTATTTCCAATAAAATTAATAAATTCTCCCATATTATTCAATAATTACGAGGTCAGTACCTTCGAGAACGGATTCTCCTTTGCTCACGTTGATAGCGGTAATTTTACCGTCTTTGTCAGCATTGATGTTGTTTTCCATTTTCATGGCTTCAAGGATAATGATGGTTTGTCCTTTCTTCACCGCATCGCCGACATTCACTTTAATGTCGAGGATAACACCCGGAAGCGGAGATTTAACGCCCGATTTTCCGGAGGAAGGAGCAGCCGGTTTAACAACTGTCGTGGTAGGAGCAGCCGGTGTTGTAGCTACAGGGCGGACTACAGGTTTTACAACGGCTTTAGGAGCCTTTTCCATTTCAACTTTGTAAGGAGTGCCATTTACTTCAACATGGGCGATATTGTCTTCTATATCTCCAATGGCTACCTTATATACATTACCATTGATTTTATATTTATATTCTTTCATCGTTTAATCTTTTTATTTGGTGATTTACTTTTTGTGGGGAGTTTCGCGCAAGGTGTAAATCTTAGAACTCCATGGTGAATAACTGCGTTTGACACGGGTGATGGTAAGAACAGTTTCTTCCACATCGTGTACATCGCTTTGCATTTCGTGCATTGCCATGGCAATAGCAGCAAAAACTTCACCCGGAGCTTCACCCAGTTTCTTTTCTTTAGCTTCCTTTTTATCTGTGATTCCTTTTACTTTCATTGCATTGCGCTTGCTGAGGCTGACAGAAGCTTTTCCAATTAATTTAAAAGAAATAAAGAGTAACAGTAAACCAAAGAATACTACACTCATAGCAGAAATAGCCATACCGATGCCGATACCGTCATGTTCTTCGAATTTTTCCATCTTTGCATGACTGTTGATGGTCTTGTTGTTTGTACTTGGAGTGACATATTTTTCGGGACTTCCGCCTTTTACTTCCCATTCTTCGGCAGCGTCACTGACGCGTGCGTATGATTGGTTCACACTCAATACACCGGCAGGTACTACAATCTGATCAAGTAACTTTTTCCCTGAATCATAAAGACCGATCCAATTCTCTGTTGCGGCATTCAGTGTAAAGTTAGTGTGGAAAGTACCCCGGTTGGGTTCACCGTCAGCCCAGAACAAAGCATGTTGGCGAGGTTTAACCAATGTCATGACATCACCTTTAGGGATGAAATAGGTGGCAGTGTCACCCGGCTGGTTACTGACTTTCAGCAAGCAACCGGCAAGGTCTGCGCTGCCAAATGACCTGTTGAATATTTCAATCCATGCGCTATGTACCCCATAGTCGTCCTGAAAGTTGCTTTCATTTTCAATCAGCACCTCATTCAGCAACAGCTTACTGTTTGATTTTCGTTCTCCACAAGAACTTAATCCCACCATCAGCAGCAGAGAAAGGAATATTCCGATTTTAGTTTTATTCATAATCGTTCTTGTTTTAATGTAAAAAGCCTGATTACAATGGAATATTTCCATGCTTCTTAGCCGGGTTAGTTAATTTCTTAGTCTGCAACTGCTGTAAAGCACGAATGATGCGGAAACGTGTGTTGCGCGGTTCAATCACGTCATCAATGTAACCATATTTAGCTGCATTATAAGGATTAGCAAACAGTTTGGTATATTCAGCTTCTTTTTCTGCCAGGAATTGGGCGGGATTTTCCTGATCTTTTGCTTCGCGTGCAAACAATACTTCTACTGCGCCTGCACCACCCATTACTGCAATTTCGGCTGTGGGCCATGCATAGTTCATGTCACCGCGAAGTTGCTTACAGCTCATTACAATGTGAGAACCGCCGTATGATTTACGCAACGTAATAGTTACCTTGGGCACAGTAGCTTCGCCGTAAGCATACAGCAACTTGGCACCATGTAAGATAACGCCATTGTATTCTTGTCCTGTACCCGGAAGGAAGCCCGGAACGTCTACCAGTGATACAATGGGAATATTGAAGGCATCGCAGAAACGAACGAAACGTGCGCCCTTGCGAGAAGCGTTGCTGTCAAGTACCCCTGCCAGGTATTTCGGCTGATTGGCAACAATACCTACAGACTGACCGTTGAAACGGGCAAAGCCGATGATAATGTTTTTGGCATAATGAGGTTGAATTTCAAGAAATTCGCCATTGTCCACGATAGCACTGATTACTTCGTACATATCGTAAGGTTTGTTGGGGCTGTCGGGAATAATCTCGTTCAAGGAATCTTCCAAGCGATCGATTGGGTCTGTACAGTCTGCATAAGGAGCTTCTTCAAGATTGTTTTGCGGAATATAACTCAATAATTTGCGAATCAGGGCCAAACCTTCTTCCTCTGTCTGAGCAGTAAAGTGAGTTACACCGGATTTAGTAGAGTGTACACTTGCACCCCCTAAGTTTTCCTGGCTTACATCTTCTCCTGTTACGGTCTTTACAACTTTCGGACCGGTCAGGAACATATAAGAAGTGCCTTCCATCATCAGTGTGAAGTCTGTCAAAGCGGGAGAATAAACAGCACCACCGGCACACGGACCGAAGATACCCGAAATTTGAGGAATAACACCTGATGCCATGATATTACGCTGGAATATTTCAGCATAACCGGCAAGTGCATTGATACCTTCCTGAATACGTGCACCACCCGAGTCGTTGATACCGATGACCGGAGCACCCATTTTCATGGCTTGGTCCATAATTTTACATATTTTCATAGACATTGTTTCTGACAAAGAACCGGCAGAAACAGTAAAGTCCTGAGCGAATATATAAACTAAACGTCCTTCGATGGTACCGCAACCGGTAACTACACCGTCACCCGGATAATGCTTCTTTTCCATACCGAAGTTGGTGCATCTGTGTTCAACGAACATGTCCATTTCTTCGAAGCTTCCTTCGTCTAATAACATTGCAATACGTTCGCGGGCTGTATATTTTCCTTTTTCGTGCTGTTTGGCAATCGCTTTTTCACCACCGCCGAGACGTGCTGTTGCGCGGCGTTCGATAAGCTCTTTAATTTTTTCAAGTTGATTACTCATCTTTGTTTTACTGATTAAGTTATTATTTGAGGAGAGTATTGTTATTCCTAATCTGCGGTTATCACACCGATTAGGGTTTCTCACAAAGTTCTGTTAACACACCAAGCGTTGACTTTGGATGTAAAAAGGCAATGTTCAAGCCTTCTGCACCTTTGCGCGGCGCCTTGTCAATCAAACGTATACCTGTGGCTTCAGCTTCAGCCAAAGCATTGGCAACACCGTCTTCTACTGCGAAAGCCAGGTGATGCATGCCACCGTTGCCATTGTTTTTTTCAATGAACTTTGCAATAGTACTTTCGGGACTGGTTGGTTCCAGCAACTCTATTTTGACGTCACCTACTTTCAGGAAAGCAGTTCTTACCTTTTGGTCTTCTACAGTTTCGATGTTGTAACATTTCAGGCCTAATACGTTTTCATAATACGGTAGGGCTTCTTCGATGCTCTTTACAGCGATACCCAAATGTTCGATGTGTGAGATTTTCATGATCTTATAATTTAAATGTTTGGTATAATTCTAATGTTTTTCAGATAAAACTGCACAAAGAAAGTAAATTCGGGCTAAATAAAGAAATATTTCTTCAATTTTATTTCTTTTGGAAGGGATGCTTCATAGCAGGTTAAGCAAAAAGTAAGTCTTAATTGTTTTGCAGCTAAATATACATGCGGCATAAAAGGTTGTTTAACCACTTCCAACGGAAGCGGAACCAGCGGCGGGTACTACTTTGTTTGCCACCGAAGCGGAGGATGAATTCACGGTAACCGTGCTTCTTGAATGGGAGTCCGGCATCCATAAACTCAAAATGTTCATATCCTTCTTCCCGGGCATAGGTGAGGGCAGCCCAAACTGCTAATACACCGGGATATAAAAAGGCGTATGTCTTGCGCATGCCTCCTGAAAACCAAAGATATGCATTGCCATTAGAAAATACGCAAACCGATCCTCCGATAATTTTATCTTTGTATTTGACCAAAAAGATTTTTGCCATTTCTTTGTCGGGGCGTTGCCATGTCAAAAGACGGAAAAAGTTAAGATCGGGAAAGTGTTTTCTTACTTGAGAAGAGTAGGCTTTCTTCAGCATTTTGGAGAAGAGTGTGATATCTTTATCATTGTCTGCCACTTCTATATAAGCCCCGTTCTTTAAAGCCTTGTTTATTTGTCTTTTACGGGAGACACTCAGTCGCTCCAACGGAGTCCGGCTATGTAGCGAATTGTATACTCTTAACCAGTTGATGGGGAAATATTTGTTTTTCCTGAATGCTTTGTAGCCAAATAGCGGGTTGTCTAAATTGCGAAACTCTATCAGAAAAGATTTTTGCAATACTTCATGGGTAAGATGTTCTAATATATAGCTGAAGAGTTCTTCCCGATTCTGAGTTTCATCAAAATATTCTCCATTGCCATATATTTCACAACGCTTGATGATGGAAGGTGGGAAAAGGCGTACGCTTTTTCGGATGACGGCAAGTAGTTTGGCTACCGGGCGTTCTTCTAAATAGGCAACTATGAGTATAGGTTCATACCCACGGGTTAATTCGTACACACGAAATAGCTCCGTAGAATTGAAAATTGTATATCCCGGCAATGCCGGAATGGAATTTCCTTTGCGATATGTGGTTAGTCTTATCGGCATCTTCTTCGCAAATTTATTATTTTTTGTTTAGCAATCCATATTCTAATTGTATATTTGTGCAGAAAAATAAATAACTGAAAAGATTATGGAACAATTTAGTGACTTAATAAAGAACAGGCGTAGTATGCGGAAGTTCACAGGCGAGGAAGTGAATCAGGAGGAAGTTGTAACTTTATTAAAAGCAGCGTTGATGTCTCCATCGTCCAAGCGCAGTAATTGTTGGCAGTTTATAGCAGTGGACGATAAAGAAACATTGGAGAAACTTTCTCATTGCAAGGAGATGGGGGCTGCTTTCCTGGCAGAGGCTGCATTGGCTATCGTAGTAATGGCTGACCCTTTGGCTAGTGATGTCTGGATTGAGGATGCTGCAATAGCTTCTATTATGATTCAGTTGCAAGCGGAAGACTTGGGGTTGGGAAGCTGCTGGGTGCAGGTCCGCGAGCGTTTCACTGCTACCGGGATGCCTTCCGGAGAATATGTACACGAGGTATTGGATATTCCTTTGCAGTTGCAGGTTGTTTCTATTATTGCTGTCGGACATAAAGGCATGGAGCGTAAACCTTTTAATGAAGAGCATTTGCAATGGGAAAAAGTTCATATCAACAAATACGGAGGTAAATAGAAGTGGCTGTAAATCATAAGGATACTTATAAGGCTTCTGCAATATTCCTGATAGTAATGGGAATACTTTATTTGGTTGATAAGTTGATAGGCTTTGCTTCATACGGATTGCCTTGGGTGATGCAGAAGGATAACTTATTGCTATATGCGGCAGTTATTTTTTTATGGTTTAAAACTGACAAGTCGGTAGGTATTGTTTTGGCAGGCATCTGGTTAATATTGAATATTGGTCTTGTGATAGCTTTGCTGGGACAAATGTCTGCCTATCTGTTGCCGGCAGCTTTGTTGATTATAGGAGTGATTTTATATTTGGTTTCTACCCGATGATAAAAAAGATAGTTTTGATAGGTGCCGGAAACGTGGCTACTCATTTGGGAAGTGCGTTGTGTGGGGCAGGCTGTGATGTGGTGCAAGTATACAGTCGGACAAAAGAGTCGGCTATGGAATTGGCTGATAAACTTTCGGCCGAATATACTGTTTCTGTTGATGGTATTCGGTGTGATGCCGATATGTATATTGTAGCGTTGAAGGACTCTGCTTTGCAGGAATTGTTGCCTATGTTGGTGAAAGGCAGGGAACAGGCTTTCTTTGTACATACGGCGGGCAGTATGCCTATGGACATTTGGAAGGGATATTTATCCCATTACGGAGTTTTTTATCCTATGCAAACGTTTAGTAAACAGCGTGCTGTAGATTTTGCCACAGTCCCCTTTTTTGTAGAAGCCGGTGGAGAGACAGAATTAAAGATGCTGAAGGAGCTGGCAGGAAAACTGAGCCCTAAGGTATACGAAGCAACCTCTGAACAGCGGAAGTATCTGCATATAGCAGCCGTTTTTGCTTGTAATTTTGCAAATCACATGTATGCACTGAGTGCCCGGATTCTGGAAAAACATCATATCCCTTTTGAAGTGATGTTGTCTCTGATAGATGAAACGGCTAAGAAAGTGCATGAACTGCCTCCGGCAAAAGCCCAGACAGGACCTGCCATTCGTTATGACGAGAATGTAATCAACCGGCATTTGGACTTGCTGGCTGATGTTCCTGATATGCAGGAATTATATGAAAAGATAAGTAAAAGCATTTATAAACAGAAATAGATATGATAAATTATGATTTAACCAAGATAAAGGCATTGGTGTTTGATGTGGATGGCGTATTGAGTGGTGAGACCATCTATCTTCATCCGAATGGCGAACCGATGCGCTCTGTGAATATTAAAGATGGCTATGCCCTGCAACTGGCTGTCAAATGTGGTTTGTATGTAGCCATTATTACAGGTGGAAATACTGAAGCGGTACGTAAACGTTATGAAGGTCTCGGTGTGAAAGATGTATATCTGGGTGCTGCTGTGAAGACAAAAGAATATGCACATCTGAAAGAAAAATACAATTTGAAAGATGAAGAAATACTTTATATGGGCGATGATATTCCCGATTATGAAGTGATGCGTTTGTGTGGTTTGCCTTGTTGTCCGGCAGATGCGGCTCCTGAAATAAAAGAAATAGCTGCTTATATTTCTCATCGTAATGGTGGTTTTGGTTGTGGGCGTGATGTGGTGGAGCAAGTACTGAGAGCGCAAGGAAAATGGATGTCTCACGAAAAAGCCTTTGGATGGTAAGTATGCTATGTTGAAAAATCTGGAGAAATATAAAGTAATACTAGCTTCCAACTCACCCAGACGTAAGGAGCTTCTATCCGGTTTGGGAATTTGTTATGAAGTAAAAACCTTACCCGGCATAGAAGAATCATATCCCGATACTCTTTCTGGAGAAGAAATCCCCGTCTTTATAGCTTGTGAAAAGGCGGATGCTTATCGGCAAACCATGCATTCGGATGAGTTGATTATTACCGCAGATACAATTGTGTGGCTGGATGGTTTGGTTATGGGAAAGCCTGAAGATGAAGAGGATGCCAGGCGTATGCTTCGTTGCCTTTCAGGGAAAACTCATCAAGTGATAACCGGAGTGTGTCTTACCACAACCGAATTTCAGAAAAGCTTTGCTACTGTTACTGATGTTACTTTTGCCGAATTGACAGAAGAGGAAATAGATTATTATGTACAGAAGTATAAGCCGATGGATAAAGCCGGTTCTTATGGCATTCAGGAATGGATTGGTTTTGTGGGAGTGGAAGGCATTACAGGTAGTTATTTTAATGTAATGGGATTGCCTATACAGCGGTTGTATAAGGAACTCAGTAAGTTGTAAGTAAATCAATGACCTATGAATGTTATGGTAAGTCAATATTGCAAATATAATTAGCAATATTGACTTATTTGTTTTACCTTTGTTTTACTTAAACTGATTTTTTCAAAAAAAAAGTTTTACCCTGAATAAATTACACGATTAATCTATATATCATGGCAACAGTAAAAGCTGTAATTCTCAAGGAGAAAAAAAGAAATGATGGTACTTGGAACGTCAAGATTAGAATTATACATGAGAAGAAGGTATCCTATATGGCTACCTCTCATTATGTTTCTATAGACTGTATCAATAAAAAAACATTTGAGCTAAAAGAGCGCAATAATCCAGTATATGACCAAGTAATGATAGATGTTCTTAAAATTAGAAGCCAATTATCTGCTTTAGGACATCAGATTGATTACTATACAGCGCAAGGGTTGGTCCGGTTGATGAAGGACAAATTATCTGGGAAACCGGATGGGATAAATTTCTTCGATTTTGCAGAAAATCATATCCAAAAATTAATAAAGCAAGACAAGAGGACGAGTCAGTCTTATCGTGCTATGCTCTCAAGACTAGAAGAATTTGCGGGTAGTAGGAATCTCATGTTCTCTGATATAACTTCTAATTTTCTGTTTAATTTTGATACATTTCTTCGTGCATCTGATTCAAAACATGGGTTTGGTAAAATATCCTCGTCAGGTGTCAGATTATATATAGGTAAGATACAGCATTTGTTCAATTTAGCTAAACTGAAATATAATGATGAGGATGTGGGTATTGTAAAAATAGCCAATAACCCTTTTGTGAAATATAAACTTCCGAAGGTGAATGGAATAAAGAAGAAAGCCTTATCTGCTGAAGATATTAAGCGGATAAAGGAGTTTGATATTCCTGTAAATATGAAAGGTGCCATGATTGCGAGAGATGTTTTTGTTATGTCCTTTCTTCTTTGTGGTATGAATACGGTGGATATGTATTTTTTAAGACCGGAGATAAACGGTCGATATGAGTATGAGCGTAGAAAGACGGCTGGGAGAAGGGATGATAAAGCATTTATTTCAATAAGGATAGAGCCTGAACTTGAGCCTTATATTGATAGGTATATGGATGAAGTAGGGGACAGGGCGTTCAATTTCTTTTTAAGGTATTCCAGTGATAAGCAATTTGTAACCAAAGTGAATGGAAATTTGAAGTATATTGGAGATGCTTTAGGTATAGAGAATCTGACCTTGTATGCCGCTCGGCACTCTTTTGCGACTATTGCCCGCAATGATTGTGGTGTTTCAATGGATGATGTAGCAATGGCTCTTAATCATAAATCGGGGCATGACGTAACGGATACTTATATTAAAAAAGATTGGAAGCGTATTGATGACGTTAACCGGAAAGTGATAGATTATGTATTTGGAAAGAAAGAAAAAGCCGGGGAATGACACCTCGGCTTTATATTGTTGGCTTAGCCTCACTGCTTATTTTCACATGCTTTAAGTCCGTATCGCATAAACAAACCTCTCCGCCATCGTCATAGGCTTGCTTTATTATCTTTTCTGCTATTTCTTCTTGTTGCTCCATGTTGTACTGGTTGAAAAACATTACCATCCCTTATTTGTAAGTACTTTTATAACTTTCCATACGGATGCAATCATGCTTTTTGGAAGTTCCTCATCGGGCACGCCGGGATTATGCGAAATACACCAAATATAATCCTTTGGATTTTCTGAATATCGACTTACTTCTTTGGTAATGCGTCTGCCATCAGTTAATTCTATTACAAATATATTCCCATATCCGAAATATTCCCTCCAATTTCTCACTTCTCTAATCTGCATCAAGCTGCCAGGTGGGATAGTTGGTATCATGCTATCTCCAGATTGATATATTGCTTTGTCATCCTCTTGTGCATTCACAAAAGGAACATACCCCTCTATATATTGCGGTTCTCCTACGATGTCATTATCGGAGTGCATGCCTCCTACACTTTCAATATGGATAACGGGTACGAGCTTGTAAGATGAATCTGTTGGGTGTTGTTCTTCTTGTGGGATAATTTCTGATTGTCTATATGAACTAATGTCTGATATAAACCAAATTTCATCCTTTCCATAAGTATCAATTATTCCTTGCTTTATTTCATTTGATATAGATGGGTATTTACCATTTCTTTTATCAACGCAGAATATTCGATTCATACTTTGTTGTGACACATTGATACTTTTGGCAAATGCTCTTACATTTCCGTCAGTTTCACTTTGGATTAATTCGTATACCTTTTTATTAGCATAAGGCATGTCATTTATATTCATATCCGTATTTTTTGGATTAGCAACCATGAGCTTTTTCTATTTTGGTTATTACTATATCAATGTTCATGTAGTTTATTCTGTAAAGAGTACGCAAATATCCCCTCCTTTTAGAATCTATAATAAACAGATTATCGTCTGGTATTTCCAATAAATAATTTATTGCCATATCTATGGGAAATTGGAAACGTCCTTTTAACGCTTCTTCTATGCAACAAAATAATTCATCCACTGCTTTATCCGTAAAATTTTGCCTTTTATAAAAGTCAAGCGCATTCATATAATGTATAACCGCAATAGTGGTATGGTTGTACTTCTTGTTCTCTTCGTATGCAGCCTTAGAAGCTATTCGATGTATTTCATTTAATTTCTTGTTGACCTCTATTGCGTTATATATCTGCCATCCAATTAGTATTGTTACTAACAATGTTAGTATTGCTATAACGATAGCATATATGTCAGCACTAAATCCTTCTCTAAAGGTTAATGATGAAAATATAAAGCCACATACGAAGTATGTTATTATTAAAAACCATTTCATACACACAATGTTTGTTAATATATAGAATAAATTACAAACATTGTTTGTTAATACTTGCAATGTTTGTATATTTGCATCATTAATCATTCACATTGCAAAGATACAAAACTGATTGATATATCAATAGTATAAACACATTAAAATTAAAAAGCCATGAAAGCGTATCCGTTTTTGACAGAAGAAGGCAAATATGATAGAGCAGCCATTATGCGCCATGCGCACTTAATGATGTTCAGATTCTCATTATTCAGCGAATCACTGAAATATGTATGGGGATTGGCTAAGCGGAACAAAAGAGATTATATCAAGGCTTCTGCGCTTCTTCAAGAAGATGTACCTTTTGCAAAGAAGAACGGCAATATATTGAAAGAATCATTCTTGATAAATCATCCCGAAAACAGATACTATGATAACTCATGGCGATAATAATCCGCACACGACAGCTTGTGTAGACGTAGAGAATATTCTACGCAAGCACTTTAATTAATCTTCTTGATTAAGTTCTTTGACAAGTCTGTGAAAGCAATTACGGTGTAATTCATAAGCCGTTTTTGCCAACCAAAGATAATAAAATATAGAAGCTGTCATAGCAGAGATGCGGAGATTGCCAGTAGGCTATATTTTGAAATGAAATTTACTTTCAGCACGCCAATTTGTCTTTAGCGTAGAAGTATGCTTGGTTAGGCACAAGTATCGCTGAAAGGTCTAATATATCCCCTCCCGTAAGATTCGGGGTAACAACCGGTTTAAGCCGTTGAGGGGAACAAACTTATGATTAAATGACATGAATGAACTAAAACAATTCAAGGATTTGCTTTTTAAGCAACATGAAATGGCTAAAGATGCCTTTCTCTTACCTTCTCCTATCCGTGAGGAATATATGAACGCAAAGCATGCTATAATGCAGTTTGATAACGGATATGGAGTAAGTGTATTAAAAGGCACTTTGTTTTATTCCAACGGTATTGATACTTATGAGGTTGCAGTTCTTGACAATAATGGAATTTGCTATAACACTCCAATAACAAATGATATAATCGGCTATGTAGATGCGGATGAAGTATCTAACATAAGAAGCGAATACAAGAACTTCCAAAAAAATAATATAATGAAAACAGCCAATTTTATCATGTCTTTATTTGCCGCCTTATGTTCGTTAGGGATGATTTATGGTGCGATGGTTACGGAAAGTCCTGTAAAATGCGTATCTGTGATTATATTTTCCATTATCTTCCTGTTGTGCATAAGACTGGTAGTCCTGACATACAATGAACTGAAAGAGTGTGACTAATATTTTCTCTATCTATTTTTTAGTTAGTAATATTATCCGTTCATGCCGGTATGTGAATATAGGTATGAACATACTCCGAAAGTAGCATTATGGAATGTATGTGGTAATTTATAATAATCATATTCTTTATGTAGGTCTCATTACCCCACAAGAAGCAGGTTCGATTCCTGCCTTTCGGACTACACTTTAAATTATACGATTATGACAGTAGAAGAATTAAAAAGCATGACTCAAGAAGACCTAGTAAGGCGCGTACAAGAACTGGAAGAAGCTAACGAAAAATTAGCTGAAGAGAAAAAAATATTGTATAAATCTTGGAGTGATTTGCAACAGAAGTTTGATCATTTCAAGAACGCGGTTAAAAGCATTGTTCTGA
>ENA-ORNR01000096-ORNR01000096.1-human-gut-metagenome-genome-assembly--contig:-NODE-96-length-72268-cov-6.341060_pt1 | contig 72268 bp, 54 predicted proteins | sample MGYA00242114_ERZ509020 | MGnify/ENA primary metagenome ERZ509020 (study PRJEB26280, sample SAMEA2338758) | human gut metagenome | biome: human gut; feature: human-associated habitat; material: faeces...
CTTAAAGATAAAGAAAGCGCTCCATCCGGCGCGCAGGTAAGTTGATATTTTTAGACTTTAATAAAAAGTGATAAAAATTAACTAATCGTAAGGGTTTAAGCGGTTCGTATCATACCCCTTAAGTTCTTTCGCATATTTAAATAGTGTTGTATAATCAAAACAAAAGGAGAACTTATGGATAAAAACCAAATCAGCAATTTAAAATCTAAATTTGACGATTTAGCCCACATTGATGAGCAAAGCGGCGTAGAATTTTGGTATGCCAGAGAATTGCAGCCTGCATTGCAATATACCGAATGGCGTAATTTTACCAAGGTTATTGAAAAAGCAAAAATTAGTTGCACTACGGTTAACACGCCTATCAAAAACCATTTTGTTGACGTCAACAAAATGGTTTCTATCGGCTCCGGAGTTCAGCGCAATATTGATGATGTTAAACTAACCCGCTACGCCTGCTACCTTATCGCCCAAAACGGCGACCCGCGCAAAGAAGAAATCGCCTTTGCTCAAAGCTACTTTGCCCAGCAAACACGCAAACAGGAACTTATTGAAGAACACATGCGCAGCCTTCAACGATTGGACAACCGTGAAAAACTGCGCGAATCAGAAAAACGCCTGTCTAAAAACATTTATGAGCGCGGCGTTGATGATAAAGGCTTCGGCCGCATCCGCAGTGCCGGAGATGTTGCTTTATTCGGTAAATCTACGCAGGCCATGAAAGAACAATACGGCGTTAAACCAAACCGCCCGCTGGCAGATTTTTTGCCTAACCTTAGCATTGCCGCCAAAAACCTTGCAACAGAAATGACCAATTACAATACCGAAGTTAAAGATTTATACGGCGAACGCAGCATTACCACGGAACACGTGCAAAACAACAGCACTATTCGTAAAATGCTTGGCGAACGCGGAATAAAACCGGAAACACTTCCACCTGCCGAAGATATTAAAAAGCTGGAACGCCGCGTAAAATCCGATGAGAAAAAGCTTGCTAAAACAGGCTTTAAAAATGAACACGAACAACTTGATTTATAAATAAAAATCCCCCGGTGCGCCAACACCGAGGGACTGATGTAATCGCTCTACTCAACCAAAAGTAAGGCTGGATTACGCTATTATTATAGCATATACCGGCCTTAGTATTCTATACCCTTTTTAGGGGAATATTTTATGAAAGGCTGGTATTTTTTATGGCAAACGGAGTAATTTATGCACGCTATTCTTCCAACCATCAGCGCGAAGAAAGCATTGAAGGGCAGCTAAGGGAATGTAAGGCATTTGCCAAAGCGCAAAACATTGATATTATTAACACCTACATTGACCGCGCTTTAAGCGCCAAAACAGATGACAGGCCGGGCTTTTTAAAAATGATTGCAGACAGCAGCAGGCGGGCTTTTGATTACGTTATTGTTTACCAGCTGGACCGTTTTGCCCGAAACCGTTATGACAGCGCATTTTATAAAATGAAGCTGAAAAAGAACGGCGTTAAGGTGCTTTCGGCAAAAGAAAATATTACCAATGACCCTGCCGGCATTATTTTAGAAAGCGTATTGGAAGGTATGGCTGAATATTACAGCGTGGAGCTGGCGCAAAAAGTAAAACGCGGCATGACAGAAAACGCTTTGGCCGCACGCTGGGCATCTGGACGTATTCCTTTTGGATACAAAGTTGATGCTCAAAAACACTTAATACCAGACCCTGCTACCGGGCAAGCCGTTACAACTATTTTTATCCGTTTTGCGCGCGGCGAAAAAATTAAAAGCATTGTAGATTATTTAAACAGCCTCAATTACAAAACAAGCCTGCGCAATAAATTTAACCGCAGCAGCTTTCAGCGGATGATTGTTAACCCGGTTTATATAGGCACTTTCAGATGGAATGATATTGTACTTAAAAACGCGGTTCCGCCGCTTATTGACGAGCTGACTTTTGAAACCTGTCAGCGCCGTATAGCCGAGAAAAGGAGGAGTAAAAACGCCGTGAACAGAAAAAGCGATATATTTTTATTAACTACAAAATTAAAATGTGCCGAATGCGGCGGCAATATGGTTGGTATATCCGGCACCAGCCGCAACAGCCAAAAGTATTATTATTATGGCTGCTACAACACACGCCGTCACAACACCGCCTGCAAGATTGGCTACATTAACCGTGACGAGCTGGAGGATGCAGTTTTTGAAGCGGCAATGGATGTATTATCATCTGACGAAAATATTAACATAATTGCTGAGCAGGCTTTTAAGATAAGTCAGCAGCAGGAAGAAAACCCGCGCCTTAAAGAATTGGAATTACAGAAAAAAGATACCGAAAAGAAAATAGTTAACTTAACTAAAGCATTGGAAACAGGTTTAATTTCCGAAACTGTAATGAAAACCGTTCAAAAATATGAAGCTGAATTAAAACTCATTGAACAAGCCATTGCACGCGAAAAAATCCTCACTGAACCGTTTAAAATCACAAAGCAGCACATTGCATTCTTTTTATCGCAATTTCGCCACATGGAGCCAACCAAAGCACGTGAAGCAGTTTTAAATACACTTTTAAGAGAAGCTGTAATAAAAAAAGAATCTGACAGCAACTATTTAGTCACTGTCAGATTCAATTACACCGCAACACCTACCCTATCGGATACGAAAGAAGTAAGTGTTCGTATTATGAACGATTGGTGGAGACAAGCGGGATCGAACCGCTGACCTCTTGAATGCCATTCAAGCGCTCTCCCAGCTGAGCTATGCCCCCATAACAATAAAAATTATACTTGACTTATAAAGGCTTGTCAATACCCACGGCAGCGCACGTGTAAATTTATTTTAATGTGAAAGCATACTTCAAATAACGCATCAGCTCGCATCTGCCCGCGGCTTAACATTTATTTTGCCAGCGCCGCGTTTAAACTGCCGCTGCGGAAGCCTTCCAAATCAAGTGCGGCGTACAAAAAGCCTGCCGCTTTTACGGCTGCGGCAATTTCTGCACGGCACGCAAAAACTTTTTCCATATCGGCTGCTGCAACTTCTATGCGTGCCACCTTGCCGTGGCAGCGTACGCGCATTTCTTTAAAGCCCATATCAAAAAGCGCCTGCTCTGCTTTTTCCACCATGGCCAGCTTTTCTGCCGTTATTTCTTCGCCGTAAGGAATACGCGAAGCAAGGCAGGCGTAAGAAGGCTTGTTCCACGTAAAAATGCCAAGCTCTTTCGATATATCCCTGATATCCTGCTTGCTGAAACCTGCCTCACGCAGCGGGCTTAAAATGCCAAGTTCCGCCGTAGCGCGCATGCCGGGTCGGTAATCGCTTTCGTCATCTGTATTGGCACCGTCTGCCACAAGGCTGATGCCCTGCTTTTGCGCTGCTTCTTTAATTTTTGTAAACAGTGCATATTTGCAGTAATAGCAGCGCTCCGCACCGTTTTGGCAAAAGCCCGGTATTGCCAGCTGGTCAAGCGTAATTTCTTCGTGCTTAACTCCGTATTGCGCAAGTATTCTGGCAGCGTCCGCCGCTTCGTGCCGCGGATAGCTTTGTGTAACGACGGTAATTGCCAAAAGTTTTCCGCCCAGCGCTTCGTGCGCGGCATAAACCAGAAAAGCTGAATCCACGCCGCCGCTGAAGGCCACCGCAAGGCCGCCCGTGCTGCGTAAAATATTTAAAAGTTTATTATATTTTTCCTGTAAGTTTCCGTTCATTTTGCCCCTCCGGTTATAATGCAGTTAAAATTATATGTTTTCTTCAATTATCATAATCATTATTTCCTACTGCGTCAATCAGCTTTAAAATTTTTCACATATCCGTCAAAATAAAACTTCTGCCACTTGCGTAAGTTTTAAAAAGCGTTTAAGATGTTAGCATAAGCAAATTTTACAGTAAAGGATGTATGAAATATGCTGCAAGAATTAAAACCCGGCCTTACCGGAACCGCCGAAACCGTTGTGCGCGAAACCAATACTGCGCTTGCCATGGGCAGCGGCAGCCTGCATGTTTTTGCCACCCCCAGCATGATTGCCCTTATGGAACAGGCTGCCTGCAACGCCGTTGCCGCCTATCTTGATGAAGAATCGACCAGCGTTGGCACTTTGGTAAATATTACGCACGACGCCGCTACCGGCATGGGCAAAAAAGTTACCGCCACCGCCACGCTTACCGCAGTTGAAGGGCGCAAACTTGTTTTTGAAATTACCGCCGCCGACGAGGACAAGCAAATCGGCAAAGGCACGCACGAGCGCTTTATTGTAAACAAAGAAAAATTTATGGCAAAGCTCGGCTGAGCGCCGTAACAGCACAAAAGGCATTACGCACAACGCGCAATGCCTTTTTGTTATTTAAGCACTTTATGCAAAAATGCTTTTAAACGTTCATTCTGAGGGTTTTCAAAAATTTCCTGCGGCGTTCCTTCCGCCTGCACGTAACCGTCTGCCATAAACAGCACTTTGGTTGCAACCTCACGTGCAAAGCCCATTTCGTGCGTTACAACAACCATGGTCATTTTTTCTTCCGCCAGTTCGCGCATGGTACGCAAAACTTCACCGGTCAGTTCCGGGTCGAGCGAAGAAGTAGGTTCATCAAACAGCATAATGGCAGGCTTTGTTGCCAGCGCCCTTGCAATGGCAACGCGCTGCTGCTGCCCGCCGCTTAAACGGCGCGGGTATTCGTGTGCTTTTTCCAAAAGCCCTACCTTGCTTAAAAGAACCTTCGCTTCTTCAATAACCTCGTCGCGGTTGCGCTTTTGCACCTGTACCGGCGCTTCAATAAGGTTTTCCAGCACTGTCATGTGCGGAAACAAATTAAACTGCTGAAACACCATGCCCATTTTGCAGGCAATGCGGCGGCTTTCGTCGCCAGGCGCATACACAACCTGCCCGTCCGGTTTGGTTTCGGCAAGCGTTTCGCCGTCAATAACGATTTTGCCGCTGTCGATAATTTCCAGCTTGTTCAGGCAGCGCAGAAAAGTACTTTTGCCGCCGCCGCTGGGTCCTATAACCGCAACAACTTCGCCTTCGTCAACAATTAAATTAATGCCCTTTAAAACTTCCAGCCCCTGAAAACTTTTATAGATATTTTGTGCGTTAATTTTGTTCATGATACTAAATGCTCCTGTCAGTCATATCTGGAATATTTGCGTTCCAACTTATTGAACCCGTAGGTTAAAACAAGGGTCATCAAAAGGTAAAACACACCTGCAACCAAAAACGGCGTAATGCTGAAATCGCGCTGTACAAGGTTGCGCGTTGTACGCAGAAGGTCGTTCATTGCCAATACGTAAATTAAAGAAGTATCTTTAACCAAAGTAATGGTTTCGTTGCTTACCGGCGGCAGAATCAGGCGGAAAACCTGCGGCAGCACAATGCGGCGCATGGTCTGCACATAATTCATGCCCAAAGTGCGGGCAGCTTCGTACTGGCCTTTCGGCACTGCCTGAATGCCTGCGCGGAAAATTTCGCAGAAATAAGCGGCATAGTTCAGTACAAAGGCAAAAACCGCAGCCGGAAAATCATCCAGCCTTACGCCGATGCCGGGAATAAACGGCAGGCCGTAATATACAAACAGCAATTGCAGCATCAGCGGCGTACCGCGCAGCAGCCATACATAAACGCCCATTATATCGCGCAGCGCCTTAAAGCCGGATACGCGCCCCAGCGCCAGAAGCACGCCAAGCGGTATCGAAAGCACAATAGTTATCGTAAACAATCTTATAGTTTCAAGGGTTCCCTCCCACATCTGCGGCAGGATGCTTATAACATAATCCATTTTTTACTCCTCGGGCATTAACAGTTTGGCGGACCGGCAGCATTACTACCGGCCCGCGGCTTTAATAAATCTTAGTAGTTGGTTAAATCAGCATTGAACCATTGTTCGGAAATCTTTTTGGCAGTACCGTCTTTTTTCATTTCGTCCAGCGCTTTGTCAATCAGCGGTGCATAATCTTTGTCGTCCTTACGGAAAGCAACGGCTACAACTTCATCACCGAGGTTTTCTTCAAGGATTCTGTATTTGCCGGGGTTTTTGCTGTCATAGTAACGGGCAAGTACGGCGTCTACAACTGCTGCTTCAACACGGCCGCTGTCGATATCCATGTAAACGGCTGCAAAGTCAGGATATTTTCTGTATTCTTTCAAAGAATTGCGCATTTCGTCGTTGCCGTCGATAATGTAAGAACCGGTGCTGTCATCCTGTACTGCTACAACTTTTCCGGCCAGGTCGGCAATTTTATTAATGGAAGAATTTGCCGGTACAACAATCAGCTGAGCATTTTTCATATAAGGTTTGGAAAGCTGGTAAACTTCGGCGCGTTCCGGATTAACGGTAAAGCAGTTCCAGATGGCGTCAATGCGTTTGCCTTTTATTTCGGCTTCTTTGGAAGCCCAGTCGATAGGTTTAAATTCAACTTCCAGCCCTGCGCGTTTGCAGGCTTCACGTGCCATGTCGATATCGTAGCCGACAATTTCATTTTTCTCGTTGCGGAAGCCCATCGGCGCAAAGTTGTCGTCAAGGCCTACAACCATTTTTTTCGGGCCGTCGCTGCCGCATCCGGCTACCAGCATTACTGCCATCAACATCGTCATTGCTAAAAGTAAAAGTTTCTTCATTTGAAAATCCCCCTTCAAAAAATTAAATATCGTTGTTATGTTTTAGATTATACTTTAGTTCGCTAAATTTGTAAAGCCCTAAATTAAAAATTTTTTAAATTTTTCCGCAGGAATTTTTGCAAAGTACTGCGAATAAACCATTGTGTTAATTTTATTACAGAGGGGATGTACAAAAAATGCTTGTAACCGACAGAAAAACCGATTATTTTGAAAAACGCGCCGGAGGCACCGGCACAACCATTATGGAGCACATTATAGACGAGAAAGTTTATAACGGCAAAATTGCAGCTTATGCCCGCGTTATTTTAAAGCCGGGCTGCTCGCTTGGCTACCATAAGCACGAAGGCACCAGCGAAACGCTGTATATTTTAAGCGGCACCGCCGAATACAACGACAACGGCACGGAAATGGAACTGTTTCCCGGCGACGTTGCGTTCTGCCCCGAAGGCGAAAGCCACAGCATCGGCAACAGCGCACATTCCAAAAGCGACCTTGTTGTTATGGCACTGATTGTCAACGAAAAATAAAAAGAGCAAAATAAAACACTTCCGCCGCTTTAAGATAAAATCTTTAGTTCCCGCTAAAAGTTTTTTATGTGCAACTGAAGTGTTTATTATTTTATTTTTATATTTTCAGCGCACGGCTGCAGTTTCCGTTTCCGGCTTAAAAATAAGGCTTATGCCGTTTTTTAACCTGCACTTTTTTAAATTGCTGCCATCAGTACTTTTAATATTGTTGTTTTCAATTAAACGCAGGCAGGTGCTGTTCGGTAAATGCAGTTTTTCTTTTATTACGGCAATAGCCTTTACTGCTAATAGGTATTTTACACAAGCCTCCTTTGGTTTGTTTCATCTATATTTTAACGTTAAAGAACCCGCAGAGATACCTTAAATTTGTTTAAGAAAAAAGTTTGAGCCTTTAAATAATTTCTGCAAAATGCCACAGCAGCCTTAAACCGTAAACGGCAATTACCGCCCCGCAGATTTTATTGATAACCCCCAACACACACGGCGTTACCAGGCTGCCAGCCAGCGAAACAACCATGGCCAGTGTTACAAACCACAGGCAGGAGGCAGAAAGCACACCGGACAAAAAATGCAACGACTGCGCTTCCGTCATGGAGGCTTTAAAAGCACCAAGCAGCATTGTGCCATCGATAACGGCCTGCGCGTTGAACCACGTTACCACACAAGCCGCCCACACGGTTTTGCCAAGCGGCATTTGCTGCGCGCCGCCAATTTGCCGCACGCTGCTTTTTAAAAGGCTTATGCCTATATAAACTACTACCAGCCCGCCCAGCATCAATATGCCAAGCTGCACCGGCGGGTATTTTTGCATAACAAGGCCAATGCCGAAAAAGCACGCCAGCGCCAGCGTAACATCAAAAAAGATAACGATAAGCGCCGTTACAAGCGCCCGCAGGCGCGTCTGCGTAAGCGCGCTGTTAATAACAAACAGGTTCTGCATGCCGATTGGCGCAACATAAGCAAGCCCTAAAGCCAGGCCTTGCAGATAAAAATCCATATAAAGCTCCCTTTCCCTCAAAGCAAGGTATAAACCTTTATTCTACTCTAACCCGCCGTTAATTTTTATTTTGCGCTGCAGATACCAAAAGCGCCCGCCCAAAAACAGTACCGCACATAAAAGCCCTATATCAAGGCTCAGCCAGTAAGATGAAGGGCCGAAGTGCATGTAATAATCAAAATAACAGCCCAAAGGCAGGCAAATCAGCCAGTAGGCTGCCAGCCCCGCCCAAAAGGTTGCCTTAACATCTTTATAGCCGCGCAAAATGCCCTGAATCGGCGCGGCAGTAGCGTCCATAACCTGAAAGAACATGGCGTAGAACAAAAAGCCTATGGTCTGCCTGATAATTACAGGCTCCGAAGTATACAGCCCGGCAATAAATTCACGGTCGAACAATACAAAAATCGTCAGCAGCACTGCCACCGTAATATTGCAGGCAATGCCGAGCAAACTGTAGCGCAGCGCTTCGCCGAAACGGCGAGCACCGGCTTCAACGCCTACAACAATGGTCAGCGACATGGAAAAACTGAGCGGCACCATGTAAAGCAGCGAAGTGAAACTCATTGCTGCCTGATGCGCAGCAATAATAACCGTGCCGAACTTGGCAATAAAAATGGCTATAACACCGAAAATGCTCGCTTCCATAAAAATTGCCATGCCCATGGGCACGCCAAGCGACAGGTTTTCGCGCAGCTGCGCCATATCAAACTTAAACTTGCCGGTAAAAATACGCAGGGGCGCAAATGCCGGCAGCTTATGCACTACCCACACGAAGATAAAAAATTCCAGCCAGTAGGTAATGCCTGTTGCAAGGCCCGCGCCAATGCCGCCCAGCGCCGGAGCGCCGAATTTGCCGAAAATAAGGCAGTAGTTTAAAAATGCGTTTACCGGCAGCGCCAAAAGATAAATTTTCATGGTAATGCCCGTGTAGCCGCTGGTATCTACCAGTGCACGCAGCGCCGTGGATAAAAAGAACGGCAGCACGCCCACGCCGATAGCGGCGATGTACATTTTGGCAATATAGTGAACCTGCGGCTCCAACCCAAAGGTTCCCAGCAGCCTGTCTAAAAACAGCACGCCTGCAACCAGCAGCACCAGTGAAAACGCCGTTGCCAGCAGCATGGTATGGCGCACTACCCTGCCGATATTCTGCCGCTCGCCCCTGCCCAAAAGATGGGCAATTATCGGCATGGAGCCAAGCAAAATACCGTTCAGCGACGCCATAACCGGCATCCACAAATTGCCGCCGATGGCAGTGCCCGCAAGGTGTACCGCACCGGCATGCCCGCTCATGGCCGAATCGCAGAAATTCATTGCCATAATGGCCGTCTGCGTTATTAAAATGGGTATCATTACATCCAGCAGCCGCCTAAGGCGCACTGCATTCTTTTTGCCTAACATAAACTTCCTTTCTATTTTGCCGCTTCCGCTTCGGCAAGTTCTTCAAGATACGCCCAGCGGTCGGTTAAATCGCTGATGCGCTGCGTAAGTTCCTGCTGCTTGGCAGTAAGCTCCGTAAGTTTTACAAAGTCCGTACCGCAGGCGTTAATTTCCATTTCCGTCATTTTCAGTTCCGCTTCTGCCTGCGCAATAACCTGCTCTATCTGTTCGTATTCCAGCTTTTCCTTATAAGTCATTTTGGGCGCACGCTGCTTTTCCTCGCGCTGCTGCGGTTTGGCCACGCTCTGAGCGCGTTCCTGCTGGCGCGCAAGGTTCTGCGCTTCGGCGCGGGCCTGTTCGTAACGGCTATAATCGCCAATAAACTGGCGCACTTCACCGCCGCCCATAAAAGCAAAAATTTTACCGGCAAACCTGTCTAAAAAATAGCGGTCGTGCGATACGGCAATAACCGCACCGTTAAAGGTATCAAGGTAATCCTCCAGTACCGAAAGCGTCGGTATGTCGAGGTCATTGGTAGGTTCGTCCAGAATAAGCACGTTAGGCGCGCTCATTAAAACGCTCAAAAGGTATAAACGGCGCTTTTCGCCGCCGCTTAATTTGCTTACCGGCACCCATTGCAGCTCCGGCGGAAACAAGAACCGTTCCAGCATCTGCGCCGCCGTTATGCGCGTGCCGTCTGCGGTTTCAATATAATCGCTGACGTTTTTTATATATTCCAAAACGCGGCAGTCGGCATCCTTAAACTCACTGTGCTGGGCAAAATAACCAATTTTTACGGTTTGCCCAACCTTAATGGTGCCGCGTGTCGGTGCAAGCCTCCCGGCGATAATATCCATTAAACTGCTTTTGCCGCTGCCGTTAGGGCCAACAATTCCAATGCGGTCATTGCGGAGCAGCACGTAGTTAAAATCATCAATATAGGTTTTGCCGCCGTAATCCAGCCCGATGTGCTCGCACTCAATAATGGTTTTGCCAAGACGCGAGCCAACGGAAGAAATTTCCAGCTGCTGCTCGGTTTTGATGTTATTTACTTCTTTTTTCAATTCATTAAAACGCTCAATGCGCTCTTTGCTTTTGGTGCGGCGTGCTTCAGCCCCGCGGCTTATCCACGCCAGTTCGCGCCGGTACACGTTGCGCAGGCGCTGCGCTGCACCGGCTGCCGCAATGCGGCGTTCTTCGCGCTTTTGCAAAAACAAACTGTAATTGCCGGTATATAAATAACCTTCGCCGCCGTCAATTTCCAAAGTACGGTTTACAACACGGTCAAAAAAATAGCGGTCGTGCGTTACCATTAAAAGCGCACCTTTGCGTTTCTGCAAAACTTCTTCCAGCCATGCAACGGTTTCGTTATCCATGTGGTTGGTAGGTTCGTCCAAAATCAAAAGGTCGCTGGGGCGCACCAAAACACCGGCCAAAGCCACGCGTTTGCGCTGGCCGCCGCTTAATTCTTTCATCGTCTGCTGCAAATCGGTAATGCCAAATTTATCCAAAACTGCTTTGGCTTCGCTTTCCATCTGCCAGGCAAATTTGCTGTCCATCTCCTGCTGCAGGGTCAGCAGCTTCTGGCGCGCGGCTTTATTTTCCGGCTCTGCCGCTGCCTGCTGCACTGCTTCTTCATAACGGCGCACAACATCAAGCTGCGGAGATTCACCCCTGAACACCTGCTCCAGCACCGTTGCGTCAGGGTCAAAAGCCGGGTCCTGCGGCAAATATTCAATTACGCAGGTGCCGTTTTTGGTAATTTTGCCTTCGCCCGGTTCGCCGGTGGCTATATCGCGCAGCAGCGTGCTTTTACCCGTACCGTTAACACCGATAACGCCTATTTTGTCGCCTTCTTCTATATTAAAACTGATATTTTTAAACAAAGTTCTTACGCCATAGCTATGGCCCAAATTTTCTGCACTTAAAATCATAATCTTACCTCGCTCACAAGTATGTTTATATCTTAACACAAATCAGCGCCAAAAACAAAATCGCCCGGCTTATGCGCAGATTTGCTTGACAAAAAAGCCGTGGCTGATATAATTAACTTATTCAATTGCATAGGCGACGCGGAACTGACGGATATAAGTGGAACTAACCACGTGGACCGCGCTGCTGTAAGATTAGCCGGCCGTCTGGGCAGAGAGAAATGCCCGGACGGCTTTTTGTTTGGATGTTTCTCTCCTTCGTTGCACAGTAAAGGAGATTTTATCATGAAAAACAGATGGCTTATCGCACTGGCAGCAGTAGGCATCCACATTTCCATCGGCAGCGTTTATGCGTGGAGCGTACTTACCCGCCCCATTATGGCGGAACTTGGCTTTACCTTGCAGGAAACAACGTGGGCTTTTTCCATTGCAATTTTGTTTTTAGGGCTTTCCGCAGGTTTTTTAGGCGGCTTTGTAGAAAAACACGGCCCGCGCAAAAGCGGTTTTACCAGCGCGCTGTTTTTTGGCACCGGCATGCTTGGCACCGCCCTTGCCGTACATTTAAAAAGCCTTGCGCTGCTGTATTTGTTTTACGGTTTTATCGGCGGCATTGGGCTGGGTGTTGGCTATATAACGCCGGTATCAACTTTGGTTAAATGGTTTCCCAATAACCGCGGCTTTGCCACCGGGCTTGCCATTATGGGCTTTGGCTTTGCAAGTTTAATTGCCGGGCCGTTAATGCAGCACCTTGTTGCGGCTTACGGGCTTATGCAAAACTTTATCATTTTGGGCGCAGCCTACATGGTAATTATGGTGCTTTCCGCCTCGTACTTAGAGCCGCCCAAAACACAGCCGCAGGAGCAGCAAACCAAAAGCGGCTACACCACACTTTTGCAGCCCAAAAGCTATACTGCGGCGCAGGCACTTAAAACCTGGCAGTTTTACGCACTGTGGTGGATATTCTTTACCAACATCACCTGCGGTATCGGGCTTTTGGCAGTAGCTTCGCCCATGGCGCAGGAGGTTGCAGGCATGACGCCGGAAGCAGCAGCTTCCATGGTTGGCATTATCGGGCTGATTAATGGCGGCGGGCGCATTGCCTGGTCTACTGTTTCCGATTATATCGGCAGGCGCAGCGTATATGTTTTGTTTTTCATTATTGAAATAGCAGCTTTTTACCTGCTGGCACAAACAGCTAATGCCCTGCTGTTCCAGATTTTGGTATTTGTAATTATTTCCTGCTACGGCGGCGGCTTTTCGTGCATGCCGGCGTATTTAAGCGATTTGTTCGGGACGAAAGAATTAAGCGCCATCCACGGTAAAATTTTAACAGCGTGGGGGCTGGCAGGCATTGCCGGGCCGCTGCTGTTATCCTACATGCGCGAAACCACCAGCGGCTACACGGCAACGCTGTATGTTTTTGCAGCGGCATTTGTGTTAAGCTTTATCGTTGCGCTTGTGCTGAAATGGAAAACATCCGTGGATGCGGAGATAAAAAGGCAGTAATTTTATATTTGTTATATTAAAACGCCATGACTTTTAGGTCATGGCGTTTTTGGTTAATGCCTTTGTATTTATAATAATATATTTTGATTTACTCTATTACTCAGATTACTTTTTGTAGGCCAAAAATATTAAGGTATCGTAAATTTTGCTCATTATTCAATCGCAAAATTTGCATAGCTTCGCTGTCACAATTATAAACTTCGCTTATGGCTCGTTTCTAATTGGCGACTCAGCTAATAACAGCGTAAAATGAAATAAGACCAGCTATGGTCGAAGCCGGTCTTTCTTTCAAGTAATCTTTGATTTCGAGGAGAGAACCGACACGCGACTACCGGATTATCCCTCTTTCTTTATATTATAATGGATTTTTAATTATTGTCAAACAATGGAGTGCTATTTCTTACTTTACATCTTTGAATTTACTTTATTATATACTAATTTACTTTATTATTCATGTTCATTCTTTGTAACCAAAGAACGAACCAAGAAATTTTTGCTAGCCGCGTGACTTTTCTTGCTTCGTTCTTTTGGTCACTCAAAAGAATGAAGATGTGTAAAAAAGTAAATTAAAAAATATTAACGTAAATACAAAGAGGAAACGCAAATTAAAACTAAATGACATAAACAATAACATATCCACAATTTAACTTGCCAAGCCTGCATATTTAAGAGATAATATATTTATCACCTGTTAATTATGTTTTGGGAAAGAAGTGTTGATATGCAGCAAAAACAAGTAAGTTACCTGCACATGTTCAATGTATTTTTTAAAATAGGGCTGTTCACTATCGGCGGCGGCCTTGCCATGATTCCGCTTATCCGCGACGAATTTGTTGAACGCCAGGGCTGGATTGACGATAAGGACATTACCGATGTGCTGGCGATTGCACAATCGCTGCCGGGCGTTATTGCCGTTAACTCCGCCACTTTTTTAGGCTACCGCCTGGCAGGAATTATGGGCGCGCTTGTCTGCACCATCGGCGTAGTACTGCCTTCGTTTTTAATTATTTTTGCCATTGCCATGCTGTTTGCCTCCAGCGGACTGGACAGCAACACTTATATTTTAAAATTCTTCGCCGGAGTTAACGCCGCTATTACCGTGCTTTTGGTAGTTGCCACAAAAAAAATGTTTGCTTCTTCCGTCAGCAACAAACTTGGGTGGGCTATACTTTTAATTTCCGTTGCGGAAATTTACGTTTTGGGCTTTGGCATTGCCTCAACAGTTATCGCGGCTGCGCTGTACGCCATTGCCGCTTACCGACTTTTGGGAAGGAGGGCTGAATGATGGGAATTTACTGGGATTTGTTTTTTGTGTTCTTTAAAATCGGCCTGTTCTCCTTCGGCGGCGGCCTTGCCATGGTCAGCGTCATTCAGCAGGAAGTTTTGGCACACGGGTGGATTCCGGCTGCGGAATATGCGCGTATTATCACCATTTCGCAAATGACGCCGGGTCCGATTGCCGTAAACACCGCCACCTACGTTGGAGCGCGCGTGTGCGGACCGGATTTTGTACCGGCGTTTATGGGGTCGTTTATCGCCACACTCGGCGTATCACTGCCTTCGTTCATCATAGTTTATTTTGTTGCCCGCTCGCTGGAAAAATTCAGCCAGTCGCGCCTTGTTAAAGAAGCGCTGTGCGGCATCCGCCCGGCGGTTATTGCCTTTATGATTACAGCAGTAATTTTCTTTTTGGATATTACCGTTTTCCCGATAGACAACGCCACCAGCGAAAGCAGCACCTTTAACCCTATTGGCATACCTGTGCTGGCCGTGCTGTTTTACCTGCATTACTACCGCAAAGTAGGGGCAATCAGCCTTATGCTCATCAGCGGTATTATCGGTGTTTTAGTGTATTGAGTTTTTGATTTTATATAACTTTAAACGGAGAAAAGTGTGGAAAAATATACTTATGTTACTTTAAGGCAAAAGCCTCTATTAAAAGAAACTGCCGCAGAATGGTTTCATAGTAAATGGCAAGTTCCCAAAGAGGCTTATCTTGAAAGTATGGATGCTTATCTTGATAATAAAACAGAATACGGCTGGTATCTTTGTTTAGACGGTAAAAAAATCATTGGAGGGCTTGGCGTTATTGAAAATGATTTTCATAACCGCAAAGACCTCACTCCAAATATATGCGCTGTTTATACGGAAAAGGACTACCGCTGCCAAGGTATAGCCGGTAATTTGCTGAAAACTGCATTGGCTGATTTAAAACATAAATCCATAACGCCTGTTTATTTACTTACCGACCATACCGGCTTTTATGAAAAATATGGCTGGGAATTTTTATGCATGGTTCAAGGAGATGGCGAACCAAACATGTCAAGAATGTACATTCACCGATAAATCATTAAAAAATTCATTCAAAAACATTATATTAATTTTAAGCAAAAAGCCGCAGTTCACTTTTGAACTGCGGCTTTTATTCTTATTAACTTGCTTTTACCAATGATACTTCTCCCCGCGGCTTATTTTAAAAGCGCGGTAAATTTGTTCTAGCAATAAAAGGCGTATCATCTGGTGCGTAAAAGTCAGTTTAGAAAAGCTCCAGCGCATATCTGCGCGCCTGCGCAAAGCATCCGTGTAGCCAAACGCGCCGCCAATAACAAAAGCTATGTGGCTTTTGCCAGCCAACGCCCAGCCGTCAAAAAGTTCCGCCAGCTGAGGCGAGGTTATTTCCTTGCCCTGCAAATCCAAAAGCACCACATAAGCGCTTGCCGGTATGGCGTTTATCAAACGCTCCGTTTCTTTAGCCAGCACCTGCTCTTTTTCAGCAGGCGAAGGGCTATCCGGCATTTTTTCTTCGCCAATGGCAATGGTTTCCAGCTTGCAGTACGGCGTCAGGCGTTTGGTAAACTCGGCAATGCCTTCAGTAAGGTATTTTTCCTTAATTTTACCTACGCAGACGAGGCTGATTTTCATATCAGTTTCCCTCCGGCATTTCCTGCAAAGTTACCTGCAAAGTGCGTTCAATGCCTGCACGCAGCACAACGATGGGAACGGTGTCGCCAACTTTCTTTTCTGCAAGTTTGCTGCGCAGTTCAGGCACAGTTTCCACTTTAGCACCGTCAAAGGTTAAAATAATGTCGCCGGGGCGCATGCCTGCGTTATAAACAGGGCCGCCGGTAACAATTTTCATTACAAAAATGCCGCCGTGCAAATCAAGGTCAAATCCATAACGTGCGGAAATATCTTTATCAATCAGGCTGGCGCCGATATAGGGGCGCGCAATGCGTCCGTGCTGGGCAAGCTCGTCCAAAATAGGTTTGGCAGAGTTTACCGGAATGGCAAAGCCAATGCCTTCAACGCCGCTTACCGCTACTTTGGCGGAGTTAATGCCTACAACTTCGCCGTCGGCATTAACAAGCGCGCCGCCGGAGTTGCCGGGGTTAATGGCGGCATCAGTCTGAATAAGGTTAAACTTGCGGTCGCCAAGTTCGATAGAGCGGTTTAACGCGCTGATAACGCCAACCGTTACGCTGCCGCGGAATTCCAGCCCCAGCGGGTTACCGATGGCAATAGCGGGTTCGCCAACCTGCAAGGTGGAAGAATCGCCGAATTTGGCTACCGGCAAATCTTCATCAACATCAATTTTAACAACGGCAAGGTCTGTTGCGGCATCTGCGCCAAGCACCTTGCCTTTAACGCTGCGCCCGTCCGTCAGGCTCACGATAATTTCCTGCGCGCCTTCCACAACGTGGTTGTTGGTGGCAATCAGGCCGCTTTTGTCATAAATAACGCCGCTGCCGGTGCCGCGCTCGGTAAGCTGCACGCGGTTAAAAAAGTCGCGCACATAGGCTTTGTTGGTTATACCTACAACGGCAGGGCCAACTTTTTGCGCAGCTACCACTACCGGCGTATTGCGCGCGCCCGAAAGCTTTACTTCCTGCTGAACTGCGGCGGCAGGCTGTTCTTCTTTCTGCGTATTGGCAGTATTGCCGATGCCGCAGCCGCCTAAAAGCACGGCCGTGCTTAATATGCCGCACAAAAATAAATTCATTGATTTTTTAAGCAATGTTTTCTGCATTTTTTACACCCCTCAATAATTTTTTACTATTTCATCCTGCGAGGCTACATATATTTGCGTATCCCCGCCGGTTTCTCCTGCGTCCAAAATTCCGCGCACCGTTTTAAGCGCAAGCTCCGGCGTGTTGTTTTCCTGGCTGAGATGCGCCAGAATTACTTCACCCGGCAGCCGCTCCATCTGCGAAAGCAGCCAGCCCGCAGCTTTGTTGGATAAATGCCCGCGCGTGCCCAGAATGCGCTGCTTTAAGGCATATGGGTAAATGCCTTTTTTAAGCATTTCTTCGTCGTGGTTTGCTTCAAGCACCAGTGTGTCCGCACCGGCAACGTTATTTTTAATTTCTTCCGTAATAAAGCCAACATCCGTAAGGTACACGCAGCGCGCACCGGCATAGCTGAACACATAGCCTACAGCACCTGCCGCGTCATGCGGAACGGCAAAGTTTTCAATTTTCAGCCCTTCTGTTTCCAGACACTTTGGCAGCAGACGGCAGCAGCTGCGTTCCATTTCGCTGCGCTGCGGCAAACTGCGCCAGGTCGGCTCGTTGGCAAACACCGGCAAGTGGTATTTACGGCTGAATACCGGCAGGCCGCTGATATGGTCGCGGTGTTCGTGCGTCAAAAGCACGCCGTCCAAATCCTCCGGCTGCATGCCGGTTTCTTTTATGCGCTGCGTAAGCTGACGGCAGCTGATACCGGCATCTATCAAAAAGTTTTTGCCGCCCGCTGTAATAATGGTGGCATTGCCTTTGCTGCCGCTGGCCAGCACGGAAATTTTAAACTCGCCCGTCATGCTTCACCTGCGGCAATGGCTGCGCCTGCACTGGTTCCTATGCGATCGGCGCCTGCTTCAACCATGGCTTTGGCAGTTTCCGCATCGCGGATTCCGCCTGCGGCTTTAACTTTTAAACCATATTTGCCTGCTTCTTCGTGCAAAAGTTTTACATCCTCCACAGTTGCTCCGCCTTTACCGAAACCGGTGGAGGTTTTTACAAATTTTGCGCCGCCGTCGGCAATAATGCGGCAGGCAGTGCGTTTTTCACGCGGAGTAAGGTACGCTGCTTCGATAATAACTTTTACCGGGCAGGGCGCCGCTGCTTCCACCACGCGGCGGATATCTTCCGTTACTGCAGCATAATCGCCTGTTTTAAAGGCCGAAACATTCATAACCATATCAATTTCGTCGGCATGTTCTTCCATTGCCGTTTTGGCTTCCAGCGCTTTAACGCTGCTGAAAGTTGCGCCCAGCGGAAAACCAACCACGGTTACTACTTTTACTTCCGTGCCTTGCAAAAGATGCTTTGCCAGCGGCACATAGCACGGATTTACGCATACGGCGTACAGATGGTATTTCTGCGCTTCGTCGCAAAGGCGCATAATATCTTTAACGGTTGCTTCGGGTTTTAATAATGTATGTTCAATTCTTTGGGCAAGTTCCATAGCTAATCCTCCCCATTTTTACTTTTATACCTTATAATTATAGCAAAAGTTAAGCACTTAAGATTGATAAAAAAGTAAAATTTTTAAAATATTTGTAACTTTTATTTTCCCTGAAAATAAACAGAGCCCCGAACGGGGCCCTTTCAGCATAATCAGTGTTTTTTGCGGCAGTTTTCGCAGACTCCGTAAAAATAAAACTGGTGCCCGCTTAATTTGTAGCCGCTTTCTTTTTCGGCCTGTGCCATAATACCGCTGTAATCAACATTAAACAAATCCTCTACCTTGCCGCAGCAGGTACACTGCACATGGTGATGGTCGCTGATGTCGGCATCATAGCGGAAGCTGTCCTCACCGGTATTGATGATTTGGATGACATGCAGCCTGTTTAATATCTCCACGGTTTTATATACGGTAGCAAAACTCATGGAAGGATATTTGGGGCGCAGCGTTTTGTACAGCATTTCAGCACTGGGGTGTTCATGCGTTGCTGCCAGCGTTTCGTACACAGCCAGGCGCTGCGGCGTAACTTTATAGCCGTTTTCGCGCAAAATAGCAGTAAGTTCGCTGTTAGTTAACATAAGCTCCTCCTTCCGGCATTGCCCTTAAAGCAATGCAGCCTTAATAAATCTTTTTAATAATTATATTAAATAAGATTTTCTCTGTCAATATTCATTATCCGTTGACAAAAATATTTCACTAAAACGCCACAAGGATTTTTCCTAACTGCGGCGAATGTAGTAATATTATTTTTGTAAAACGAGGTATGCCATGACTATTGAACAAATTATAGCAGCCGAGCTGAAAGTAAAACCGCAGCAGGTGCACGCCGCGCTGGAACTTTTAGACGGAGGCAACACCATACCCTTTATTGCGCGCTACCGCAAAGAAGCCACCGGCACTTTGGACGAAGAAGCGCTGCGCAGCATTGAAGAACGTGCCAAATACCTGCGCCAGCTGGAAGAACGCCGTACGGAAATACTTGCCGCTATTGAAGCGCAGGAAAAACTGACGCCGGAACTTAAAACGCAGATTGACGCCGCAGTAAAAATGCAGGAACTTGAGGATTTATACCTTCCCTACCGCCCCAAAAAGCGCACCCGCGCGCAGATAGCCCGCGAAAAAGGGCTGGAACCGCTGGCAGAACTTATAACGCAGCAGGTACAACCGCCGCTGCCGCTTGAAAAACTTGCCGCACTGCATATTGATGCGGAAAAAGGTGTAAACAGCACCGAAGAAGCGTGGCAGGGAGCAATGGACATCGTTGCCGAAAACATCTCTGATAACGCCGCTGTACGCGATTTTATACGCCGCGAACTGTGGAAGAATGCCGAGCTTGCATCGGCGCTTGGCGCAGACGAAAAAGAAGCCAAGGACTTTTTAATGTACGCGGATTACGCCGAACCCATACACAGCCTGCCGCCGCACCGCATTTTGGCACTGAACCGCGGCGAAAATAAAGGGCTGTTAAAAGTAAGCCTTAAATACCCCGCTGAAGTTATGACCGAAAAACTGGCGCGCAAGCTGAAAATACAGCAGCACACCGTATGGACGGAAATGTACACAGCAGCGCTTGCCGACAGCTACAAACGCCTTATTTTCCCTTCGCTGGAACGTGAAATAAGAAACGAACTTACCGAAAAAGCCGAAAAGCAGGCCATCAGCATTTTTGCGGCCAATCTGCGCCAGCTGTTATTACAGCAGCCTGTTGCCGGTCACACCGTGCTCGGGCTTGACCCCGGCTACCGTACCGGCTGCAAAGCGGCCGTCATCAGCCCGCAGGGCAAAACACTGGCTACCGACGCTTTATACATTACCGGCAGCGAAAAACAAAAGGCGCAGGCCGAAGCAGGCTTTTTAAACCTTGTAAACACTTACGGCGTAACGCTTGTTGCCATCGGCAACGGCACTGCTTCTTACGAAACGGAAGAATTTACCTCGCAGATGATTGAAAAATACCGGCTTAACATTGCCTACACCATTGTCAGCGAAGCAGGGGCTTCCGTGTATTCTGCCTCCAAGCTGGCGCGCGAAGAACTGCCCGAGCTTGACGTTTCGCTGCGCGGCGCGGTTTCCATAGCACGCCGCGTGCAGGACCCGCTGGCGGAGCTTGTAAAAATTGAGCCGAAGGCCATTGGCGTAGGGCAGTACCAGCACGACGTTAACCAGAAAGAACTGGCCGAAACGCTTACTGGTGTTGTAGAAAGCTGCGTTAACCACGTTGGCGTGGAGCTTAACACTGCCTCTCCCGCACTTTTAAGCTATGTGGCAGGCGTTTCGCCAACCGTTGCCAAAAACATTATTGCCTGGCGCGACGAACACGGCAGCTTTACCGCCCGCAAGGAACTTTTAAAAGTAAGCAGGCTTGGCCCCGCCGCCTTTACGCAGTGCGCAGGCTTTTTACGCATTGCAGGCGCCCAAAACCCGCTTGACAACACCAGCGTACATCCGGAAAGCTACAAGCTGACGGAAAAAATTATAAAACTTTTGGGCTTTGGCTTAAAAGACTGCACCGGCACAGAATTGCAGCACGCCGCCGCAAACGCCGACGCTGAACAGATAGCTAAAACGCTTGATGCCGGGCTGCCCACCGTTACGGACATTTTGGCAGCACTGGCACGCCCCGGGCGCGACCCGCGCGAAGACACACCGCCGCCCTTAACACGCAAACACGTTGCCAAATTAAGTGACCTTGCCATTGGCAGCATTGTTAAAGGGCGCGTGCAGAACGTGGTAGACTTCGGCGCGTTTATCGATATCGGCCTTAAAACCAGCGGCTTTGCGCACCGCAGTGAGCTGTCGGATAAACGCTTCCGCCATCCGCTTGACGTTGTTGCCGTCGGTGATATTGTAGAAGCAGAGATTATCAGCATCGACGAAGTGCGCAACCGTATCGGCCTTAGCCTGAAGCGAGCCGCCGCAAGAAATAAAAACTAAATATCCTGCTTACAGCAGAAATAAAATAACCTGCCCACGTTTTTTCGCAAGGCAGGTTTTAATTTTACGGCAGCCTTAAAATGCAAAACCAATAATTTGACAGGTTTTAATTTGCCGCTTAATATATAAACAAAGCAATAAATCGGAATTTGGAAGGATAGAAATAAATGAAGAACGGAAGAATCATTGTAATTACCGGCGCACCGGGAACAGGAAAAACCACAACATCAGCTATTGTTGCAAAAGAATCCAGTATGGAAAAGTCAGTGCATATGCACACAGATGATTTTTACCATTATCTTAGTAAAGGAGCAATTCCCCCACATTTACCTGAATCTAACGAACAAAACCTAATTGTGATAGAGGCTTTTTTAGAAGCCGCAAAGCGTTATGTCCGCGGAGGCTATGATGTGATTGTAGATGGCATTATCGGCCCTTGGTTTTTGGAGCCGTGGTTGAACATTGTACGCGAAGGATACGAAGTTCATTATATAATTTTAAGGGCTAATAAGGAAGAAACTTTGAAGCGAGCTATTGAACGTTCAAAATTAGATAAAAAAACTAATATTGAATTAGTAGAAACTATGTGGAAGCAATTTAATAACTTAGGAACATACGAGAAAAATATTTTAGACACAACTCTATTTTCAGTTGAAGATACGGTTTTTGCTATTAAAGAAAAAATTGCAAATAAATCAGCTTTACTTATTGAATAGCTTTAAAAACAATAATACAACTTACAATTTGACGCACAATATGCGAAAAAACGATACAATTTTAACTACATAATCAGCTAAAATCATAAAATAACCTGCCCACGTTTTACGCAAGGCAGGTTTTATTTTATTTGTATATGATTACATTAACGTTTTAATTATAATTAAGTTTATTATTTATTAAGTTAGTTTTTACTGCTGTTATTTTTTATGGGCTAAAATATTAAGGTAGCGTAAATTTTGCTCGTTATTCAATCGCAAAATTTGCGTAGCTTCGCTGGCACAATTATTGCCTTCGCTATCACTCGGCACTAATTGGCGACTCAACCCAAAATGCCTTTGCTCCAGCAAAAAATAAACGGCAAATGCAATAAATAAACGGCAAATGCAATAAATAAGCCAGTATTTGCAGCACCTGCGGAACTCGTTTGCTGCGCAAACTCAAACAGTCCTCGGCAAACGCTGCAAATACTTTAATTATAGTTTGCCTATTTTTGAATGTCGCGCCTGACGTAACCCGTGCCTTTTTATACAAAGCCAATTTTAGTTTTATAACAGCCTTATGATGCCTATGTAAATTTAATAATTTTTGATAATTCATATACCACTTTAAAATTTTTTCTTAATTATTTATGTTAAAATATAATTAGAATAATAAACCTCAATTCAATGTATTTATTAGATAAGGAGGATATTATCATGCTGTCAGAAGAAAGAAAAAAAGAACTTGATATTCTTATGGAACGTGCGTCTTGTGCTGGAGATGACTATTATTTAGACATGGAACAAGATGAGTTTGACGATGAAATGGAAGGCTGTGAGGAAGAAGAATTTTACAAAGGATTCTGCCGTCAAAGAGAAATAGGTTTTGAAACTTATAAAAAAGAAATTGCAGAATTATTTTCGCATATCACATCCGCTGAAGAACTCCACTACATGATTGCAGATTATAATTATGATGATGGAATGTTTACAGTTGAACAAATTGTAATGAATCCCGCTTGTGATATAGTTACTGCTAAAATGGCCTACTGGCTTTGCGGCCCAACTTATTATTATGATAAATATGGCAGCCCATCAAAGTGCAGTGAAGACGATATAAACCGGGATGCGGCATTGCTGTTAACAAAAATGGAAGCAAAAGCTGCTGCAAACGCTTTCAAAACCGGACTTGAGTGGAATGGAGAATTAGTTGATGAACAACCCGCTAATCTTGATTTCACTCGGGAACCATATTGCCATGTGCCAGCAGCATTTAGATAATAACTTTCTATTTATCTGGGAATGGAGAAAAGCTCAAAATCAAAAATTTATAGGAATTAAGACGATATGAAAAATTTTCAAAATTTCACACCCCAAAAATATATGACATCTGATTTTCAAAAAATATCGGACGGAATTTATAAAACTAAATCCCCTTATGATTCCAATGATATTTTTGTAACTTCTCTTACCTTTGAAATGGAACCCGAATGCTATGGTGAGGAAAATGCCTCACCCAGCAATCTTACGCAAATTCCAAATACTAAACTGCAAAGCAAAGTGTTTACACTGTGAAGCAAGATACAAAAACTGCGGCGGCTAAATTTAGGGCACTTTGTACAAGAGTCCGGTGCCATGCCCGGACGGAATCGGAGGAGCCGCAGCATTTTTGCATCGCTGAAACAGCGCAAACACTTTGCAAATATAAAAGAGCAGTACAAATTAAAACTGCATAATCAGTTACAAACATAAAATAACCTGCCTTTCGTTTTTGCGCAAGGCAGGTTTTGTTTTATAAATTGACGATATTTTTCACCTTAAACTCAACAGCCACGAAATGAGTACGGGCACGATGAGCGTAAGCACCAGCCCGTTGATGAAGGAGTACATACCGACATGCAGGTTGGTATATTTTATTACTACCGGCAGCCCGCTGTCCATAGTAGCCGCACCGCTGGGGGCAAGCGCCAGAAATTTATGCACGCGCACCAAAAGCGGTATTAAAAAGAAGCCGGAAATTTCACGCATCATATTTGCCAAAAACGCTACTGTACCAATTTCCGTACTGTACATAGCACTGATAACAACCGAAGAAAAACTGTACCATCCAAGCCCGCCGCCGACAAGCAGCGAATCATACGCGCTCAGCCCGGCGATATGCCCCAAAAGCAGTGCGCCGCAAATGCTGCCGCAGGCCACTGCCAAAGGTATGGCAAGCGCCAGCAGCGCGCTGTGCAGGTTGCAGATGCGTCTTAAAATGCCGCGGTTGCTGCCGATTTCGATACCGGCAATAAAAATCATTACGTCCAGCGCCGACATTAAAATTAAATCCAGCGTGTCTTTAACGCCCGTATCTAAAAACAAATAGCCAAAAAGCAGCCCGCCCACGAGAGAAACGGCAACACTAAGCATTACTCGCCCTCCTCTGTATCTGCCGGGCACGCCAGCAGTTTAATGGCGGCAGATAAAAAAAGTATGCTGCCGCACACCGCGCCAAAAGCAATGGCTCCGGCCTGAACGCCGAGCGTGCCCAGTTTTGCCAGCAGCGCGTCATCACAGCCGATTTTTGCGCCAAGGCAAAACAACATGGTACACAGGCACAGCGTAGAAAGTTTACTCAAATAAAATTTTATTTTATAACTCAGCAAATTAGCGAGCCCCACGGCAATGCCGAGGACAATCGCCAGCATGATTTCCTGCATAAGTCCCCTCCAAAACAAAAGGCATGCGGCCTGCATGCCTTAATTTTATGCTATTCCAAAGTTATAATCAGCGGGTATAAAGGCTGCGCGCCTTCAAGCACCTGCACTTCCGCTCCGGGGCACAGCTTTTCAAGTTCTGCCGCTGCGCTTTGCGCTTCGTTTTCGGTGATATCGCTGCCGTAGTACAGAGTTAAAAGTTCCCAGTCCGTACCGGCTTTCTGCACCGCGCCTACGGCCGCTTCGTTTAAGCCAGCGCCTGTGCAGACTATTTTATTTTCTAACAGGCCGATATAATCGCCTTTAATAATGGGCAGCCCGCCAACAACGCTATCGCGCACGGCGATGCTTACTGCCGCGCAATGTGCGCTCTGCGCCGCTTCCGTCATAGCGGCAGTATTTTCTTCCATCGTCTGCGAAGAATCAAACGCCAGAACTGCAGCAATGCCCTGCGCCAGATTAATGGTCGGCACATAGCTTACACGGTCTGCTCCAAGCAGTTTTTGCGCCTGCTGCGCTGCCAGCACTATGTTTTTATTGTTGGGCAGAATAATATATTTGCTGTAAGCACCGTTTTCAATGGCGTGTACAAATTCTTCCACAGGCGGGTTCATGCTCTGCCCGCCGCTGATGATTTCATCAACGCCCTGCGCCAGCATAATTTGCGCAATGCCGCTGCCTGCCGCCACGCTTACAAGGCCTGTGCCTTCTTTTTTGGGTGCCGGCTGCTGCACTGCCGCCGCGCTGAATACGCGGTGTTCGTGCTGCTCTGCCATGTTGTCAATTTTAATATCGTGCAGCGTGCCCCATTCAAGTGCCTGCTGCAAAACAGCGCCCGGGTTAGCGGTATGGATATGCACTTTTACCACGTCATCCATTGCCGCTACAATAAGCGAATTGCCTAACGGCGATAACGCCGTGCGCACGGTTTTATCATCAACCGCTGTATTTTTTACAATAAATTCCGTGCAGTACGGATTTGTTAAGTCAACTTCTTCTGCCGGCAGGGCGGCAATTTTATTAACGGATATGTGCTGCTCATCTTCCACCGGCAAGTTTTTGCCCAGAAGGCCGTTTAAGCAGCCCTGCAAAAATACAATCAGGCCCTGGCCGCCGGCATCAACCACACCGGCTGCTTTTAAAGCGGGCAAAAGTTCCGGCGTGCGTGCCAGTTCTTTTTTGCCGCCGGCAATGGCTTCGGTTAAAATTTCGGTAAAGTCCTCACCGCGGCGCACCGCGTGGTAAGCCTCTTTGGCTATGCCGCGAGCCACCGTTAAAATGGTGCCCTCCACCGGTTTGGCAACGCTGCGGTAGGCATATAAAATGCCAAACTGAAAGGCCTTGCCAAGCTCATTGCCTGTAACGCGCGCTTTGCCTGCCAGCCCGCGCCCAATGCCGCGCAAAAGCTGCGAAAGTATTACGCCGCTGTTGCCGCGCGCGCCCATAATGGCACTTTTGGCAGCCGCTGCGCCAACCTCCGCCGCAGAATCCGTATCAAGCGGCAAAAGCGCACGGTGCACCGCTTCCATGGTGCGCATCATATTCGTCCCGGTATCGCCGTCAGGCACCGGGAACACATTTAATTCGTCAATCTGCCGGTAACCGGCGGCAAAAGCCGCATAAGCGCCCAGCAGCATGTTTTTTATATCGTGGCCGTTAATTACAGCCGTCTGTGTTAAGTTCATCTTCACTCCTTGATTATGGCAGATAACCCCTGCCTTTTTATTTCCCGGCCTCGCCGGATTTATTCTTTAGTACGTACAAAAAGCCCAATGCAGCCGGGCCCCAAATGGGTGGCCAAAACTGCGCCGATGCCCGTCATCAGTACCGGCACACCGGGATAACGCTTTGTCATTTCTTCGTAAAGATATTCAGCATCTTTTTCCGCGCCTTCATGAGCAATACAGATTCTTTCAAGCTCTCCGTGCGAAGAAGAAATTTCAAGCATTGTGTTAAGCACCTTGCTGCGGGTACGGCATTTGGCCGCTACAACAAGCTTGCCTTCCTTATCCAGGGTTATTACCGGGCGTATGCCCAAAAGGCTTCCGAGCAGCGCGCCAACAGCGCCTATGCGCCCGCCCTTCTGCAAATATTCCAGCGTATTTACCGAAAAGCAGGTTTCCGTGCGTGCAATTGCGCCGTTAATAAACGCTTCCAGTTCATCCATACCGGCGCCTTCATCAGCCTTTTTCAAAATATCAAGCGCCAGTGCGCTGATGGGCGTTGCCGCCGTAAGGCTGTCGAAAATGCGGATATCGGCACCGGGAATTTCCTGCATTACCTGCCGCGCTGCCATGCAGGCGGTATTGTAAGTTCCGCTTAAAACACTGTCTACAAAAATACCTATAACTTTTTTGCCTTCTTCGGCAAGGCTTGTAAACAAATCCAAAAACTCGCCCACCGGCGGTTGTGAAGTTTTCGGCAGTTCGCCGCTTTCCTTCACCATTTGAAACATTTCTTCCGGCGTTTTTTCGCCGTCGCGCCATTCAACCGCTTTGTGGCGGAAAATAAGCTGCAAAATATGGCAGCGTTCGTCATGCGCCAGCGGCGTTTCCACAGCGGAAGCAATGCTGTCCAAAACTATATGGATGTCATTATTCAAAGTGCCATCCTCCTGTCTATATAAAATTCCGTTAAGATAAAGCTGACTCTATCATTTAATTTTACCATATAGACATAGTTTTTTCCACCTGCAAAATAAAAAGGCCCCTGCCAAAAAGCAGGAGCCCGAATATCAGCCGTTAATTAAAAGTCGTTTTCCATGAATGCTTTGTCAACGCGTTTCATTTCGCGGGTTACGCAGCGGCCAAATTCTTCGCTTACCCAATCCCAGCGGCTGGTAAGGGTTTCGTCGATTTCTTTGTCCTCATAAATGCGGTGTTCATAGAACTTGCCGTTTACTGCGCTGTAAGCATAGGTTTTGCCGGTGATGTCAAGTTTCAGAATGCGTTCTGCGCTCGGGAATACCGGGTTGTCTTCGCAGGTATCAAGAACCATGCCGACAACAAGGTCTGCGCCGGATGCTTTGGCAATGCGTACCATAGCGTCTTTGGAAGCGCCGTCTTTACCAATGTTTTCAGCTGCAATAGCATCGTTGGTAGCGTCATTTTCAAGCAGTTCGTATTCAGGATAATCGAACAGCTGAATAGCGCCGCTGATATAAATCTGGCCTGCGGTTTCGGAACCGGAGTTGTTAACCAGAGGAAGTACTACAACTTTAGCGGCTTCGGCTTTGCCCATGGCGGGAACAGCAAAACATACAGCCATCAGGGCTACCATTAACAGATTAAATAATTTTTTCATTCTCTTACCTCCCAAGATAAAATGGCTATGTAATAATTCTAACACACTTCAGATTAAAAAAACAGTATGCAGTAAAAAAATAATCGCATAAAAAGGCACAGCCCGTGCGTATTACAGGCTGCGCCACAAAATTTTTACATTTAATTATGCGTTTGCAGTTTCATTTTTGCTTCCGGCTTTGCTGCCGCACAAAGTTTTAAGCCCGTTGGTGGCAATTAAAAGTGCCAGAATAATAAGGGCAATGGCAACAACAAGCTGCAAACCGTCGGTAAGCATGCCAAACGGTGCGCCGGTAACGAGTTTATTGACAATGCCGTAAATGCTCATGGCAAGCGCGCTCATGGTTGCGGCAAACATAAAGCCCATCGGCACATAAAGCATCCAGCCCTGACGGCCGGTAACTTTAAGGAATACCGAAAGCGAAATGAATACCAGCGCTGCGCACAGCTGGTTGGCTGCGCCAAACAGCGGCCATACATTCATATATCCGCCCAGGCAGAGCAGATAACCGAAGAACAGAGTAATAACGGTTGCAAAATATTTGTTGGTTAAAACTTTCTGCAGGCCGCTCATTTCTTCCGGTTTGCCGGAGGTGAAAAGTTCCTGGAAGCACATACGGCCGATACGCCCAACGGAATCGAGCGTGGTAAGCGCAAGTGCGGATACGCACATGGTAATTACGCAGGTGGCAACGTGAGCCGAAAGGCCGAACATGCCCATAAAGCCGCCAACGGCACCGGCAAAAATCTGGAACGGCGTGCCTTTGGGCATTACGCCGCCGGTTGCCGCAGCGCCTACAACAATCAGCGAAACAACTGCAAGGATGGATTCAATAAGCATTGAACCGTAACCGATAAAAAGCATGTCTTTTTCGTTGGAAACGGTTTTGGAAGAAGTGCCGGAAGATACCAGGCTGTGGAAGCCCGATACAGCGCCGCAGGCGATGGTGATGAAAAGTATCGGGAACAGCGGCTGTCCGTTTACAACAAAGCCGTTAAATGCCGGCAGTTCGATAGACGGGTTGGTGAAGATAACACCGATAACGCCGCTGGCAATCATGCCTAAAAGCAAAAATACACTTAAATAATCGCGCGGCTCCATTAAAAGCCACATCGGCATTACTGCCGCCATAAACATATAAGCAAAAACTACATAAAGCCAGGTTGTTTTATCATAATACAGCGGGTATTCAATGCCTGCCCACAGCATGGCAATCATCAAAACAATGGCAACTGCCAGTTTCGGGCCTTCTGCAAGAGGGCATTTCTTTAAAAAGTAGCCGAAGGCAATAGCAACAACAATGTACAGCATCGAAATGGATGCCGCAGCAGCATTAGGGGTTGCGAGGCCGCCGTCTGCCTTAAAGCCGTTAAAGGTGCTGGCAACAATATCCGCAAAAGCGGCGGTTACAAGCAAAGTAAACAGCCACGAGAACAAAAGGAACATTTTTTTGCCGGTTTTGCCGATGTACTGTTCAATAAGCATGCCCATGGATTTGCCTTCGTTTTTAACGGAAGCATACAGCGCGGTGAAATCCTGCACGGCACCGAAGAAGATGCCGCCAATCATCAGCCAAAGCATTACCGGCGCCCAGCCGAACATAGCGGCAATAATCGGGCCGGTTACAGGGCCTGCGCCCGTGATGGACGAAAACTGATGCGCAAAAACCGTAAATTTGGATGAGGGAACGTAGTCGTTGCCATCCTCATGCACATAAGCCGGTGTTCTTGCATTGGGATCTACGCCCCACAGTCTTACAAGCCAGCGGCCATAGATAAAATAGCCGCATGCACACACGACTAATGCGATACCTAACAACATTAATCCTGTCATGATACTTACCTCTTTCCCTTAAAATAAAATAATAATATAGCTTGAAATTTATCACCAAAATACTTTTCTGTCAACAAAATCCGTAAATTTTTGTGAACTTTTGCAAATTAATCTTCAAAATGTAAAGAATATAATAAAAACAGTGAACTTAATCAGTGTTTGTACACTTATTTAAAACAGTAAAAAAACGCCGGGGTTAAACGGCGTTTTTTAGTACTTTTTATTTTTCAGGCTTTCCAAAAGCATCACTGCCAGATAAGCTGCATCAGTTTTTTGTATTCCCCGTTTAAATGGCGGATGATAACATCAAACATAGTGTAAATCAAATCGCCGTCCGCTTCGCTGCCGGGCAGCAAAACGCAGCAGTCCAAAACAAGTGAGCCGTTATCATCAAAATAATATTTAAACGATTTAAACCCTTTGTTAAGGCGGTTAAGTTCCTTTAAAAGCCCTGCTTCGTTGGCATCGTTTAAAACACGCGGTGCAACAAGCACACGCACCATGCCGTAAATACTGCTGTCTAAAATTACAATTGTCGGCAGCTGCTGCCCGTTAATTTCAATATTAGAACGGAAAACAACGCTGTTTAAATTATCACCGGCAATTTCATCAACAGTAAAACAGGTAATTTTTTTGTCATCAAGATACTTTTTAAAAGATTCCGCTTTTTTATTCATGCCTGACCTCCAAAATTATTTGTAATACCCGGAGGCATACAGCCCCCGGATATTAATTTTTGTTAAGCTTCTACAGCAACTTCATCAGCACCGGCGTTTGTTTCGGTAAATTCCTGATAATCAATCAGGCCGTAGCGGTTATGCAGCGATAATCCGTAGCCGTATGCCTGTTTCCAGTCCTCGTCAAGGTAACGCCCATGCTGCCAGCGCAGATGGTTCTCTGCCGTGAAGCGCTGGTCGTAAACGTAATCGTATTCATCCAGAGTCAGCAGGATGCCATTGCTTTCCTGAATATGGTCATCGGTAAAGCGCAGGTACATCCAGTCGCCCGTACCGTTCAGCCACATATCAAGGCTGCTTTCCGGACGGTTCTCCTCGGTGTTAATCCAGTAAACGCTGTCGCTGCCATCGCGCAGAGGCGGTTTGCCGTAAATTGCTGCAGTCATTTCATCATTGCTGAAGTGCGCGTTATCTTCAACATACAGTTTGTCAAACCACAGCTGGCCTTCACTGATATGGATATCGGAGTTATTTACCCACAAGCGGTCAAAGCGAATTCCGCTGTCTGCGTTGGTTTTAATATCGCCGATAGTAAAGTTATCAATCGGTTTATCTGCTTCTGCGTTGTCAGGCGTAATAACCAGCATACCGTCTGCATCCGGACGCTGAGCAATCTGGTCAAGAGTCATATCGCTGCCTGTAAGCACAATCTGCGTGCCTGCAATAATTTCTCCGACATTCATTTCCCTGTCTTGCGTACGAAGCTGTATCGCAACCAGCTGCCCATTAATTGTGCCTAGCGTCAAATTACCGTCAGCAACATCAACTCTTGCATCGTTATCGGCGTAAATTTCGCTTAAATCTACATCGCCTATACCTTTAAGGTTAATATAGATGTTGCCTTTGCTTGCATCATTGTCAGGCGAAAAAGCACTAAGAGTATTATCGGTATTTGCAGCATCTTTCAGGCTGCCTTCTTTATTAATGTTGATAGTAATATTACCGTTTTTAGCAGTTGTATCGCCGCCAAGGATAATATCACCGGTATTAGTATTAAGATTTACGTTAGCATCAGCGGTTAAATCACTGCCGGTTGTAATGCTGCCGTCATTAGTTGTAAAGGTAATATCCGTGCCGTTTACTGTTGCGTTTTCGCCGGTGCTAATATCGCCTTCACCAGTTACTTCTGCCTGTACATTGCCGCTGGCGCTTACGCTGCCATTAAGGTTAATATTGCCATCGCCTTTTACGATAGTTTGTACATTACCATCGCTTGCGGTTGTATTGCCGGTTACAGTAATGCTGCCGTTGTTAGCATTAACAATTACTTCCTTGCCGGAAGCAACTTCACCATTAACGGTTACATTGCCGTCTTTATCTTCAGTAATGCCGGGTTCTTCTTCAGTACCTGCGTTAATATGCGTACTGCCGGTTTCAGACTGTACTTTACCGCCGATAGTTACATCGCCGTCATCACTGTTGATAGTTACGTCCATCTTGCCGGTTACTTCGCCTTTGGTGGTTACATCTCCGCTCTGGGTATCAACATCAACACTGCCGCCTTCGGCATTTACAATACCGCCAAGTTCAATATTGCCTTTAGTACCTGCGTCAACTTTTACATTGCTGCCACCGCTTACTGCGCCTGTTGTGGTAATGTTACCTTCGTTAGTAGTAATGCTTACATCAGTACCGGCATTTACAGTACCGTTGCCATTGTCGTCGCCGATATGGATTGCACCTTTATCAGAATGAACAGTTACTGTGCCAGTATTTGCTGTTACGCTACCGCCGAGTTCAATAGCACCAGCAGTCGTATCAACAGTTACATTATTTTGTGCCGTCAGGCTGCCGGTATTAGTAACAGCACCTTTGGCGTCCATTACAATATCTGCCGCACTATTAACACTTGTACCGGCAGTAATGCTGCCTGCGCTGGCAAAGGTTACGTTACCTGCATTTTTACCAGTTGTTGTTAAGCTGCCGCCGCTGATATTAAGACCGCTGGTTCCAGTGCTTGTTACATCAACCGTGCCGCCGTTTACAGTTAAACCAACCGTTTTTCCGTCTACAACTTTGCCAAACTCAACATTTACAACATTATTACTGTTATTTGCTGCGCTTACAAGTTCAATGCTGCCGTTAATGCTGTTATCAGTGCCAAGCCCGTTTACAACGAAGCTGTTAACGCTGTTTTCCTTACTGCCAAGCAAAATGTTTTCCGTTGCCGAAGCATTAACAGCATTTGCTGTAATATTACTATCAGCCGTCTGAGTAACGCTGCCGTCTTCTGCACTTATGGAAGCATCACCGTTAACATCAATACTGCCTTCAACTGCTGTTTCGCCCTCAGAAGCATCTTTACCAATGCTTACATTGCCGGCACTTGTTACATCAAGATTTGCACCTTCAATAGCACCAAGTACAAGTTCACCATCTAAACCAGTGCCGGTTACGCCTGCAAGTATAATATCACCATTTTCTTTATTTGCTTTGGCATTTACAACAACGCCGTTATTCAAAATTCGGAGTGCGTTTGTATTGATAGCGTCTGTGCCAATATTGCCGCCCGCTGCCAAATTCAAGGTCTGAGCGTTAATATAGCCCTGTGCCTGGCTGCCTTCAACATCGCTCATCAAAATATTGTTGGTTGCTTTAAGGTCAGCAAGTGCATTAGTAGCCACAGTCAATACTTTCAAATCTCCGTTCTGGCTGATGTAGATAGAACCGTTGGCATTAGCATCAAGCGTACCGCTGATATTGGTGTCAACATAGTCATCACTGCCTGCGCCCATGATATCTCCCGTGCCACCTGTAATCGTCAAATCAACGCCGGTAAGCGTGCCATCAACATAAACGCCATCATCACCCTGCAAGCGGATATCACCTGTTGTCGTAATACCGTTAACATTAAGTTCCGTTCCTTGTACGCCTGCAAGGTAAACATTATATTTGCCAGTTACATCAACCTTGCCGCCGTCCTGTTTAACCTGCACAGTAATTGCCTGCTGCTGGCGGATAGTTACCTGCTGATTTTTCTCGTCCCAGGTAAGGTCGCCTGCTTTTGCCTGTGCCAAAAGCTTAAGGTTATCTACCTTATTAAGGTTAGCATAATCAATAACCTTGGCCTCGCCATCAATACCAATGCCGCCCTCGGCCGCGTTAAGGGTAATGTTGTTGGCAGTTACGTTAGGCGTATCGACAGTTTGTACTGTACCAGGTTCAGAAGTAAGTACGCTTTCTTGAATTGCATATAAGAGCTGGTTTTTGCTCCAACCGTAGTTGCTTTCATCAACATTAACTTCTGCATAGGAGCTGATAAGCTGTTGTTCTTCTGTATTAAAGCCATCACCATAAACTGCAGCCTGCGCATCTAAATAAGCTTCTGTAATGCTATTATATCTATTTTTATAGTCTTCATTAATGGCAGCAATTTCATTTGCAGTTGCACCATTTGCTTCGGCATCTGCAATTGCTTTACTGTGCGATGCCGAAGTATCTTTATAAGCATTAATATAAGTGTTTTTAGCATCCTGCAAATTCTTAGCTGCTTCAGATTTTTTCGGATCGCCGCTTAAAGCAGCTGCCAAATCCGCTGCCGCATCTGTATAATCTTTTACAGTATGCTTGCCTTCGCTTTTTTCAGCAAGAACTGCGGCTTTAGCCTCAAGTCCCTCCATTCGTTCTTGCTTCGCTTGCGCTGCAGCTTTACTACTTTCATTTGCTTCATCGCCACTGTTAATCAACCCTGCTTCCAGCCAGAGGTCAATTTTATCCTGCGCACTGCTGTTGTCGTTATTTTCGCTCGGGTGTGCGTCAACAAAGCTGCCATTATTAACCGTCAGCACTGCGTCGCCATTTTCGCTCACAATCGTGCCAAGGCGCATATTGTCGTCAGTCTGCGTCAGCACAATGTCGCCGTTTGCCTGGGCGTTAACGCTGCTTGCCATAGCATCACTGCTGTAAAGCTCGCTGCCGCCAAGAACAGTAAGTGCTTTATCTTTTGTGCCAATGCTTCCGGTATGGCTTACAAGGTCTATGCGCTGTCCCTTAACAGCATAATCGCCTTTTGCGGCGTCAAGAATATCTCCCTGCGCTTCAAGGTAAACGCTGCCGGTCGATGCGTCAATATTATCTGTGTCGATAGTTCCGTCATCTTTATAAGTAATGCCGGTAATCATCTGCTCAATCTTCAAATCGCCAGCACCGCTTACAAAGCTGATGTTGCCGCTATCAGTTGCCACATTAATATTTGCCGTATTACCAATTGCCGCATGATTAACATCAACGCCAGTTGCCGCTTTAATGTTAACAACATCGGAATTAATGTTTGCGCTGCCGATAGCGCTTACAGAACCAGTTTCACTGGTAAGCGTTACGCTGCCTTTGCCTTTTCCGTCAACTTCAGCATTACTAATATTGCCTGCAAGCAGCATATCTTTGTTACCAGTAACATTAATATTTCCTTCTTTATTTCCGCTGCCAATAAAACCGATGCTGATATCTTTATCAGCTGCAATACTGGTTGTTGTACTGCTGGCCGTACCCTGTGTTCCGCTCCACGTATATGTAGTTTCACCATAACCAAAGATTTTCCCGGCTATACCATCATACTTCATATCAGCAACTATATCAGTGTATTTTTCTTCTCCAGTATTTGTATAACTTCCGGTAATGCTAAAATCTGCACCTGTCCCGCCAGTTGTAACAATAACACCACTATCTTTGCTGTCTGTTTTTCCTTCGCCACCAGATGTAGATGTAATAAGATCATCAATACTTTCAACTTTTCCTTCTAATCCTTTGATGAATGTTTCTGTAGTATCATAATCAAGCAAACCCCAGAACAGGAAATTTTCTTTATATTGGTATTTCTTAATTACTTCACCACTTACGCCTCCTGTCCACTGATACTGTAAACCATCTTTAGGACTATACTTATAACTGCTGTTGCCATTTTGCCATGCACCAGCTGCTGTACCTATTTGATAAGTACGGGTTTGCCCATTAGTATATTCAGTTACCGTACCTTTTTGCTTATCAGTAATACTTACAAGGCCGCTTACATCATTATTGGCAATACTGTTAATTTTTACATTGCGGTCAACAGCCGATGTATCAATATTAATATCTGCTGCTCCATCCATAGCCATAATTCGTCCGCCGCCGGTGCTGGAGATATTACCGGTAATATAAATTTTACCGCCTCCAATATTAATGCTGTCTGTCAACAACTCACCGGTAGAAGGATTATAGTAAACTTTTACTTCATAATCCCATACATCAGTATCCGTATTGTAAACAGCACCGCCGCCGTTAATGCAATACTTCTCATTACCAATTACTTCATTATCACTAAGCGACTCTTTACTGCTTTGCCATTCACTATCAAGTTTTTCAACAGCAGTTTTAGCAGTTTCATCAAGCGTAGTTGAATAATCGCCATACCCACTTTGGATAAGCCCCGCAATGTTTACATTTAAACCATTAATATAAACATTGCCTCCAGCAACTATACCTTTTGATTCGTCAACTTTATAAGTTAAATCACTTTCGCTGATACCATAAGCGTCACCAACAATATTTTCTTTTATCCATGTAAGATACGCATTATAATCAGCGAATGCAGGAATAGGATAATTCCCATCTGAGCTTACATACTGATCATAAATGTATTCCTGTATAGCTTTGGCTACCTTTTCACTGAACTGGTATTTTGTAACAGGGTCATTGCCAATATTGATAAAACCCTCCGTACTGGTTTGTGTTACATTGCCATTTTCAGCAATAAGGCTTATATTACGTCCATTTACATTGCCAAGAACAGTAATGCCATAACTATTATTTTTAACAGTAATATCACCCGCAGTATTAGTAAGGTCGCCAAATATACCTATATCAGCCTGAATATTATCTTTAATACCGGCAGTACCGATAATATTTATCGAAGGTACTTCGCCAGAAGATTCTCCAGTTGTAATATTATCTTTACTTAAATTGTTGCCAGCATCACTTGTTACATTCGCAATATCAGAACCATTAAACTTGATCTGTCCTCCGGCATCCTTCATAGTAATATCATTGATAATAAGATAAGCATCGCTGTTATTAGTAATATTAACGCTGCCTGCACTATTAGCAGTTAAATTACCGTTGCCTTTTGCCACATCTGCATCAATATTGATATTGCCGCCGGAAACAACTATATCAGGAACTTCAACAGCAGGTACACTAATTTCATTAACAGGAGTAATATTACCTTTTTCGTCTTCATATGCCATGCCCATATTAAGCATTTCTTTAAGCAGATTCTCTTTCTCCTGTTTAAAGCTCTTATATTCATTTGTACTTTCCTGATATTGCTGCATAAGACCGGTTATCTCGTTATACCTTTCCATTAAGTTATTTTCAATAGTAGTATCTGTTTTTTGAATGGTATCATCGTTAAACCAATCTTCAGCTGCATTAGCATTAAAATCACTATAACTGATACTTTGATTATTTTTATCTATATTTATTGTACCATTAATAGTAATATTAAGGCTGTTATGAACACCAGCAGTTACATTTCCTGTAACATCAACAAAATTATTCGTTGTTTCACCACCAACGGTATCACCAAGTGTAGTAGAAGCTACACTGCCGCTGCCAGTTGTACCCTGGTAGATATTATATTCTTTAGCAGATTCTGTAACAGTTGTATCGCCCTTGCCTGCTTTAAGGTTTACATGACGTACACTTTCGATATTTCCGCCAATTGCAACCTGATTGGCCTGCGTCATCCTATTTTCAACGCTCGGAACAGTTACCAGCGGCAACGCTGTTTTATTATAAGCATCTGCAAGTACCTGCAAATTGAGGCTTGAAGTTATACCGCTAATGTTAGCACCGGCATAAAGATTAGCATCATTGCTGCTTAACAGGGTCGAAGTGCTGTCTACGTTAATCCTATTAGCCCTGTCAAAAGCATTATCCGCTTTAGCCGAAGCTGCGCCGACAGCACCGCCCTGGGTATCGGCAATGGTTTCCAGTTTAACAACTGTATCATCCGTTGCTGCCAGTGTAATATCCGCATCAGCCTTATCGGTTGTCAGACTGGAACCGCTTACGTTTACGCTGTTGTTATAATCAATGTCGTAATCACTGAACGCCAATGCAACAGGGATAACACCTGCGGATTTAAGGCTGTTTTTAGCGGTGATATCGCCCTGCGTGCTGGCAAAAGCCGTAATGCTAGCATCATCACCAGTACCGTGCAGTGTACTGCCGGTAATATTAACGCCTGCGGTAAAGTCAAGGTCATCGCTGTAATCGGTTGCATTTACGTTAAGGCCACCGTAACCACTGCCGGCAATCTCGCCAGCATAGTCAACATTATTTTGAGCAATGTAGCTTTGCGCACCGCCGGTTGTAATATTGGCACTGTTAACAACCACATTAGCTGCATTGTTAATGGTGTTAGCCAGCCAGGTACCACTGCCACCAACAACCGCTGCACGCACAGCATCGGATTTAAGGTCAATATCCATGCCGTTAACTGCCTGCGCGGTAAAGCTGCCTGTGGTATTCCAATTACCGCCAACAGTAACATCCGTATCGGCAGTATAATTGTTGTTAACTTTAGCAGCATACGGGCTAACATCGGCAATAGCGCCGCCATCGCCATTTACATTATTATCAATATCAGCATAACTATTAGCATTGGCAGTAAGATTATTGATGTTACTATCTGCGCTGCTGCCCTTAATATCAACTTTAGTCTTAAGGTTACTTGTAGTATTACCTATATTAGTACCTGTTGCAAAAGCACCGGCTGCGCTTATGCCGCTGGTATCGGCAGTTTGCGTTACGCTGTTGCTGGCTTCAAAATCAACATTGCCGTTTTCATCATCCGAAGCGCCTTTATAAGTGTTATTGGCATCCGCCGTTACGCTGGCCTCCGTATACGCAGCAAGGTCTGTGCCGTTGCCGGATGCACTGTATGTGCCGCTTACGCTGAACGCAAGCATATCAATGTTCTGCGTAATATCTGAATCGGCATTAAAATTAATGTTTTGCGCAGCAAAGGTATTGCCGCTGCCGATATTAACAGCTGTAACCATACGATTATTATCACTACCGGCGTCTACCATCGCAGCACTTACCGCACCGACGGCAAAAGTACCGACTGCCCCGTTAAGAATTTCAGCAGTAAGAACGGAATCTGTTTTGGCTGTAACATCAATATTATTATTTGCCTGCATGGTGTTGCCGGTAAGATTGATTACGCTGCTGCCGTTATCACTTACAGTTGCACCCATACCGGCAGCGCCTACCATACCGCCTGCCACATTATCAGCTATAGCTGTAACTTCATTAGCTTTATTGGTTTCAATAGTAATTTCGCCTTCATCTTCATTGGCGTTAAATTCGCTGTCAGTAACAGTAACCGTTACATTACTGTTGTTATCTGCATTTGCTGCCAGCGCGCCAAAGCCAGCCAATCCGCTAACAGAAAGGCCAAGTGCTTCCAGTGTTGTTTTAGCCCTGTCCTGTGCTAAAACATTAACATTTTTAGCAGCAAGCTTCGCATCATCAAGCTTAATATTGCTGCTGCCGGTGGTATTAACTTCGGCTACCACAACGTTAGCACCTACAACGCCTGCTGTTCCCTGGTATACGTTAAGCTTAGCTTCGCCGTTAATATCAGTGCCGATGTTAATAGTATCTGCGTTAATAGTAGTCTTGTCAGCACTTTCACCAGTAATATTTACGCCCACGTTGCGGTTTACGTTAAGTATGCCTACACCTACATTACCAGCCGCAATACCTGCTGATGCGCCGCCGAGCGTCATATCTATATTATCCGTTTCGGCTGCATTTGCCTTGACGGTTCCGCCTGCGTCAATATCGCTGTTGGTAATGTTAACACTAATTTGAGAGATTATAGGAACTATCTTACCAGCTTCATCTTTAGTGCTTCCGTCACCAGCATCAACATCAAGGGTTATACTACCAATTCCAGCGGTTTCAAGTGCATCGTTTGCGCCAGAAGTCAAATCGCTCCCATAATTTTTACCGTTTTTATCTACATAAAAATTATTAGCTTCGTCAATTTTATCTGCCGCATTCGAAACTGTCTCATCGCCATCTACGGTGTTTTCAACTTTCTGTCCCACATTGGTAATGGCAATATTTACGCCAGCAGCTACGCCGCCAATAGCAGCGTTGGTTGAAAGCTGTTTGATGTTACGGATTTCTTCAGCAGTTAAAATTACATCTTTGGCTGCCTCTAAATCGCTATTGCTTACATTAGTTTGTACAGTACTGCCAATAGTATTAACAGTTACGCCTGCACCGGCACCAACTGCGGCGCCTGCAAAGCTGCCCATAGAAGCATCTACTTCAAAATTATTCTGCGCTGTACCGCTAATGCTTTCACCAGTAGAAGATATAGCAACATCTTTAATATTCGTTACAACTTTACTGTTAAGATTGTTAATAGAAGTTGCGCCTGCTACACCGGCAAAACCGCCTGCACCGGTAGAATATATTACCGGTTTTGCAACAGCAGTATTGGTTGCGGCAATTTTTACATTACCGGCAGCAGTAATGGTATCTTCTGCCTTATTATCGCCGCTTACTTCAGCATAAGTTTCGGAATTATCTTTAAGAACACCAACGGAAAGCCCTATGCCTGCACCAACAACGTCTACGCCAACGCCGGTATTCCCAGCATTAACAATGCCCTTATGGTTAGCATTTACAATAACGGTATTAGCGTTTACTTTACTGTTTTGCAATGCTGCTTTGGTTGTATTTTCAAGTTCTGCAACCGTTACAACACCTGCCACACCGGCCCCCATACCTGCTATACCGCCGCCGAGGGAATAACTGGAAATACCCTGCATGGATTCGGCATCTATTTCAAACTTATTAGTAGCGTTTACGTTACTTCCGGAAACTATTGCTGTTACATCACGTTCAACTGTATTAGTATCGCTGGCAAGCCCTACGCCTGCACCTTCAATGCCAACGCCAAGGCTGCCTACAAAGCCGGACATATTGGTGTAATCACCGGCGTTAACAAATACATTGCCTGCGTCAGCCTTGCTTGCACTGCCGCTGTTAATGGTTGTATTAGCAACACCTGCATTAGTAGCGCCTTTAATCATGTTAACGTTAACCGTACCGGCAATACCTGCATTACCAGCTACACCTGCAGTAACAAGGAACGATTTCATATCGCGCGTCGAAGAAGCGTCAACAACTAATCCTTTGCGGGTTTCAGTTGTTCTATCGATTTTAGAATTAATAGCTACCGTCTCATCAGAAATTAAGGCATTATTAATTTCACTATCTGCAACACCTGTATTAGTAGCTAAAGCATCACTATTACCAAATGCAGTCACACTGGTTTTATCTTCTTTATCTCCACCAACTGTAGCACTGGTATTGCCATTAATCTGATTAACGCTTACAGATGCGCCTGCTCCCGCTGTACCACCGCCTGCAAGTACGCCTGCGTAATTTGCAATCTGCTCGTCACTGGTAGCAATAACACCTACATTATTATCAGCAACAACATTAGCACCATTGCCGATATGCGCAGTTACGTTATTTGCAATCATATTAACTGCAACGCTGCCGGTTACGCCTGCTGTGCCACCCGCACCTGCGCCTATACCAATATTTTCAATTCGCGGTGTACCATTGGCATTAACAGTAAGGTTATTAATATACATTGTGCCGCCGTTTAAAGCAGCCTGCGTATTTTGCTTAATGCGGTTAACGGCAATGCCTGCACCAACGCCTGCACCGCTGCCTGCTGCCGCCGCAACATCGGCGGAGCTGGTAATTTCGCTGTCGTTCTGCGCGTCAACGGTTACATCGGCGGAAGTGCCACCTTTTTCATCAATATTTGTATCTGTAATTTCTGCGCTTGTAGTTTTGTTAATCAGCGTTGTTGCCGATGCGCCCTGTACAGCCACATTACCGGCACCGCCAACGCCGATCGCCACGTTGATTACATGTGCTTCATCTTTGGTTTTAACTTCAACCGTGCTGCCTGCACCGTCAGAATTAATAGTGCTGTTTTTAATTTCAGCCGTTACATGCTGTTCGGCATTTTCTTTATTATCAGAAACACCGCCGATTTCCGTATAGGAAACACCTGCGCCAGCTGCCACTTTACCGCCGATATTTATGCCACCAATTACGGAAAGAATATCGGTATCGTCAACAGCGCTTGCCGTTACTTTTTTAGCGTTATTGATTTCAACAGCATTCATAACAGCACCGGCAGTACCTTTGGTTTGCGTTACCACAACCGTACCGCTTACAGATTCTGTGCCGCCTGCCGAAACGCCTGCGCCAATGTTATAGCTGTCGCTGGTGTTGTTTGCTTCAGCAGTTACGTTTGTTCCTTTATTTGCAGTACGTTCATCAAATTCTGTAGTACTGATATTAACTTTGGTAGTATTATCAAGCCCAACGTAGCTGAGCGTTGCACCTACCGCAGCTTTGCCTGCGCCGCTGATTTGACCGCCTACGGAAACAATCTGCGCCTGATTGGCCGCAGTGGCAGTAGTTTGCTGCGCATGAATATCCGAATTTGCAATGTTAACATTGGCAGTGTTTATAACGTCGTTCCAGCTTACGCTGCCAACGCCGCTGCCTTTATTTGCCGCAGCAATGCCGCCCGCAACGGTAACGATGTTGCTGTTGCTGCCTGCGTCAACATCAAGCTCATCCGCAGTAATATCAGCGTACTTAACATCAGCCGTGTAGGTATTTTCAATATCGGTAATGGCAACAGCCGCGCCGCCTGAGCCCTTGCCGGTAGTAGCTGCCAAGCCGCCAGCAACGGTAATAATGCTGCTGCCGGTAGTTTTGCCTTCTTCGTCTACTTTATAAATATTTACGGTTTCTTTTTCATTATCCGCTTTGTTTTTATTAAGTTCGTTTTCGGCGTCGCCCATCTCAACACCGGCAAGCTCAGTTTTGCCGGTAATGTCAAAATCTTTGCCCATGCGTTTGGCAATTTCTTCTTTGCCGTCCGAAATTTTAGTTTTACCGTCCTTACCCGCAAGAGTTTGTTCATAAATGCTTTTTTCATTAACAGCAACATCCTGCGCAATTACTTTTACGTTACCAATTTCGCCAGTTTCGTCTTTATCCTCAACCGTAGTGATAACAACTTTATCAGTATCGCTATTGCCTGTAATAAAGGCATTAGTAGCATTGCGTACTTCGTTATAAACGCCTGCGCCCTGTACGTTAGCGCTGCCGCCATTGCCGGAAGGAACAGTTGCGCCTGCCGCAATGCCAACGGTAATATTTTTAAGCGCGTTCATTGCGTCTACATCAACATTGCCAACTTTGGTATAGCTGCCGCCTTTAATGCCTGCACTAATGTTATTATTAAGCTGAGCTACGGCAACTGTCGCCCCTACACCAACCTTTTGCTGCCCGGCGCTTAAAGTACCGCCGCCGGTATTTTCAATATCGCGTGCATAAGCAGCAACATTAATATCATTTGCATTAGTTACAGTATTATTTTCCAACAGAGCTTCTACATCATGGTCTATCAAGTTAACTGAAACCGCTGCATTACCACTGACACCACTGGTGCCATCAGCTTTAACAACTGCCAGCCCAAGACCAAGTGCCAGCTGCTCGCCGCCGCTTAAAGCCATGGTGTCTATCTTACCTTCATTACTGATAGTGCTTTTTTTAATAGTTGCTTTAACAGCGTTATCAATATCATTAACGCCAGCTGCTCCGGAAAAACCAACAGAGGTATTATCCGCAGAACCGCCTTTTTTCCATTGCAATGCTGCCGCGCCGCTGTATGCACCGGCATAAAGGGTATCGCGCGCAGTTACGCTGATATCGCCTTTTTTATTGCTTGTAGGCTGCATAGTAATATTAACATTATCAACAATGGCTTCTGTTGCATTATTTAGCGAATTTAAAGATACGCTGCCGCTGCCAGCAATGCTGAACGAAGGCATAAAGCCGCCTTTACCGCTGGTACTGCCTACAAGCTTAATACCACCGCCTGTACCATGAGTTGAAGAACCCTTATTAAACATTTCATTAGCTTTGCCGGAGTCTGAACCGAAAATTTGACCAGTTTTTTCATCAAGTTTGTTGAAAACTTTATTTTCTACATTGGAAAATTTACCTTTTAATTTTCCAAAGAAACTTTCTTTTCCGGTATCATCATTTTTATTAGCTGAAGCTGCTGCGCTTACGCTTTGAATACTGCCATCAGTTGCAGCATCTACGTTAAATCCATAAGCACCGATGCTGCCTTTATTATTAGTATCAGAAGAAGCAGTATATGTATTATTTAATTCACCATCCAATTCAGCTACTTTACTATCATCAACTGCAACTTCTCCATTATCATCTTTGTATGAATACAGATTTTTAATCTGTCCGGCTACATCGGCAACACCGGCAATATTTTTTACAGCAAAATCGTTATAGGCAAGCCCTACGCCAACAGCGCCGCTGCCGGAACCCAGATTGAGCCCTGCCGCCACGTTAACGATATTGGTGTCGTTATGCCCGCTGATGCTGATATTGCCAGTGTCTTCTGTATTGCCGGATTCGCCTTCAACTGTTTCAGTATACTGTTTTTGATCTACCGTTAAGCTTGCTCCGTCATCAACAACGGTTAAAATATCGCTGCTGCCGTTAACAAAGCTAAGCATACCGTTTAAAACAATGCCGCCGCTCTGCGTTTCTCCGCTCGGGCCAATACCTGCGCTGCCTGCTACGGACACATGGTCAATTACGTTGCTGCCGGCTATATTAATATTGCCGCCTGTAATGCTTGCGCCGTTATTTACAGCAACAACCGTATCAGTATTAAAATCGGAATAATTTACAGTTGCACCAATGCTGGCAGTTGTACCACCGCCGGAATTTGTTATAGGCACAGCATTAAGCCCGCCAAGAGTTACATCCTTCATAAAGCTTTCGGCATTAATATTTACATCACGGTCACTTGCAATGCCTGTATTACTGCCTATTTCTACCTTGCTTACAGTGTCAACATTATTAACAATAACAGTACCGGCACCGTTAATTGCTGAAGGAATATGCCCACCAACTGTGCTTTGATTTCCACTGCTGCCTTTGGACGCACTGGAAGCCGCAAAATTGCCATAGCTGTTGGGGTCAGCAAAAGCAAGCGCGCTTGTTAGCAAATCGCTGGCGCCCTGAATGGATGCCTTGGTTGCATCAGCTACTTCGCTGCCGCTGGTGCTGTCAAGCATAGTATTTAAATTATTTAACGCATTTAAAATGCTATAACCGGCTTTTGCCGCTTCACCAATGGACAACACACCACTATCGCTGGTAGCAAGCGTTTCATCAGCAGTTTTAAAAGCGATTTCCCAAGTTGTAATTTGTGTTTGAAGGGGATCTAAGAAATTATTAACAAAATCTTCTTTAATTGCATCATCAAGACTTGCAGTTGCTGTTGCTGTTGCTATCTGATTATACGCATCTTTAACGTCCTGAATCATATTTTTAATACGGTTATATTCAAAACGCACGGAAGCGTTAACATCAACACCAGTTTTACCGCTTAACGCAGGCTCAGTACTTGCTGCATCGCGGTCTGCCACTACAACAGAGGAGCTGTTATCCATATTATTTACAAGCACGGATGCATTAAGAGTTGCCCCTGCCGGATAAGCATCGTTATAAGAATACGTTGTCCCCGTTGCAGCAATATGCGCATCTTCAATCAAAGTTTGCGCATTAACGCCGAGCATACCGTTTTGAGCAGTAAGGCTGCCGTTTTTGCCAATATTTACACCGCTTTTATGTTCTTGCCCGCTGTAAGTTACGGTTGCACCGGCTTTTAAAATTTCACTAAGCTGAAGCTGAGTTTTAATATCGTCACTTCCACCTGCTTCAAAACCCAGTTTAGTTTTAAGGCCGTTAATAAAATCTTTAACTTCTGTAATTTTACCTTCGGCATTAGTTTTAATAACCTGCGTTGCAGCAGAAATGTATTTATTGCTGCCTAATTTTGTTTCGGCATTAACATTATCAGAAACAATGGTATTATCGGCCTCAACATTTAAGTTGCTGCCTGCCGTTAAATCAGTATTTACATTTACATTTGCATTACTGTTAAAATCCGTTACGTTAACCGCAACAGTTATAGCCGAAGCCTCCGGTGCTTTAATAGAAGTACTGGAGGTAAAATCGCTGTCTGCTTTGGCGTTTACGCTTAAATCATTGACAGCGCTTACTTTATTGCCGGTACCTTTAATATCTACAGATGCACTGTTTTCAGCACCTGCAACAGTTACACCAACAACAAACTGGTTGGCCATCGTACCCTTCAAACTCATTTTGTTATCGGCTTCAACCTTCATATCGGCATCGGCATCAATGCTAATATCTTTGCCTGCTTTAATGTTGCCTTCAACAGTAACATTGGCCCTATTGTCAACACCTGTATATACAACCGCTGTTGCCGGAACATTAGCACCAGTTAATCCGCCGGCCGCTTTAAATTTTAAGCCTGTAGTGGAAGCAGCAGAAGCAGCAAGAGTTTCTGCCTTAGCATCAATATCAACGCTGCCATTTTCACTTGCAACATTTGCGCCAGAAGCTACATTAACATTAGCTTCAGTATTTAAAACAGAATATGCCACATCGCCAGTCAGCGGAGTTCCAGAGCTTACAGCAAGTTTCAAGGCTGTACCAAAACTACCACTATTATCAACATAACGGTTAACAGCTTCTGCCTTAATATTTACATCGTCAACAGCTTTTACCGTACCACCGATATTAACATCTGCTTTTATGGTTGCCAGCTGTGCAACATCATTATTATTAGCTTTGTAGTCATTTAACGTTTCATCAAAATCTGCATTGCTGTTAATTGCAGTTGCATTAATATCAGCTTTGCCTGTTGCATTAACTTCACCATAAATATCTACAGAAGCAGCAAATTCCTGTTCTGTAAAAGTATTTTCTACCGTTTCAGTTGCAGCGCCAAGTATTGTTCCGCCAATAACCGGCAATTTTTCTATTTCATTTTTATCATTAGAAGCATCAACATACGCCTCAAGTACAATATCGCCGCTGCCGGTTTTGGTTGCGGTTAAATTTGTAATGCCTGAATTAACTGCAACATCATTTCCTGATTCATCATTGTAATTAATATTTACAATATTGCCGAATTCAGTAATACCAGTTTTAATGTATGCGTTTTCTGCTGCTATTTCACCGGCAGCAACATTATCGACAGCAGAATCATCAACGTTTTTGCCTACGCCAATTTTAGCCGCACGCATTCTCACTTCATTAACAGCGTTTACTTTACCCAGTACAGTAATGGTGCCGCTGCTGTTGAGAGGTATTGCCTGCCATGAAGCAGCGTCTGTTGTAATATTAGTAATATGTGCAAGTTTCTCAGCTGCAGTTTCATCTGGAGCAGTGGTAGCAATAGTTTTAGCAGCATCCATAAAATCCTGCGTCGGCGTCATAACATACAGCGAACCGGTATTAATAACGCCGGATTTGCCAACTGCCATACCTTCCTTACTAAGGAAGAACAAATTACCACCAATTTGGCTGTTTTGAACAGCATTAACTGTACCGTTAATATCAATCCTGTCATTTACAAAGTTAACCAAGTTTGCAGCGTTATGATTTCCTTTACTTGTGCCAAAATACATATTAGCAATTTCGTTAGCACTAAGATTAAATTTATTAAACACATTAACCGCCGCATTGCCAACAACTTTATCAGCCCAAATATCAGCAACGCCATTGTTGATAAGATTCTCACCGTCTGGTTTAACAATCTGTCCGGCAAAAGCAGTAAACGGCTGCATAATAAACCCTGCCGCCGTTACGGCAGAAATAATTTTCTGGCTTAACGTATATTTACTTTTGCTGCGCTGAAACTTTCTCGAGATACTCATAAGCCCGTCCCCCTGTTAAAACTGACCGTTAAGCATAAAATGTATGCGGGTTTTATCAACTTCATCTCCGTTAATATCACGCATCAGCGGTATGCCGAGCGTTAAACTTGTATATATTTTGCGGTCGATTGTGCTTTTAATGCCTATGCCGGTGCCTGCCAGCACATGGTCGTCAAAAGCGCTGTCGCCGTAAACTGCACCGTAGTCAAAAAAGCAAAAGGCCGATGTTGTTTTGGCTTTGTCAAGCGGTACGCTGTATTCCAGGCTGGCGCTGTAACCGCTGTCGCCGCCGAGATAGCTTTCTTCATATCCGCGTACGCTGTACATGCCGCCGATATAAAACTGTTCGGCACTTGTAAGGTAATCGTCCGGGCTCCACTGGGCATCAAGCCTTGCGCTTAACATCTGCCCGGCCCTGTAAGCCTTTTGCCAAAAGCCGTTAAAAAAATACTTTGAAAAGTTTTCGTTTTCCCCGGCAATATCTTCGCTGTCGCCGATACGGAAGTTATGCTTTTGGTAAATGATGCTGCTTGCACCGTAGTTAGTCATGCTGAAGCCTGCGGTGTAAGATTTTACAGTATCATCAACCCAGTGTATGCCCAAAAAGTCGGTTTGCGAATTTTGGTAGCCGTAATCCAAAGTTGCTTCCGTACGCAGGGTATCTGTAACCACCAGCGGCTGAATAAGCGAAACTCCATATGCGTTGGAATGGCCTTTAATATCCAAATCTTCCAGTTCGCCATCCGTAATTTTTACGCTGTTGGTGCTGTAAGTAAGGCCCAGTTTGGTTCCGCTGCGCCCTAACGGCACTGTGTACATGGCGCTGAAGGATTTTGTACCGTCGCTGCGCATGCCGCTCATTGTCAGCATATCGCGGCTGCCTGTTAAGCTTCGGTCAGTCCAGAACAGGCCTTCTCGCCATTCGCCGCTCGATTCGCTGCCGGCGTTATCGACATATACATTTATATAATTTTTCTGCGGCTCGTAAGCCGATATTACATAGTCCGTAGTTCCTGGTTCTGCGCCCGCATGCATGGTAATGCGCAGCTGCACATCATTGGTAGCATTAAAACGCAGAAGGTCATCGTTCAACTCGTTGATATTGCTGATGCTGCCGCGGTCAAGCCCGATGCGCCCGGCAATATAACCGTCATTTGTGCTTTCATTGCCGCTGATATGCACGTTGCCGGTTTTGCCTTCAATAATTTTAATTTCCACCACGCCGTTTTTAATGGTTTGCGGCGGCAGATAAGCCCGGCAGGTTAAATAACCTTTTTCGCTGTACAGTTCGTTAATGCTGTTTACAATGTCATACAGGCTTTGCAGTGTAACTTCCTGCCCAATGTATTTGCCGGTAATTTCTTTAATTTCCGTTTCGGCAAGTACTTCGCTTTTATCTATTTTTACATCGTTCAATACAAATTTAACAGCATTTTCCGGTGCCTGCTGCTGTTCCTGCCCGCTGCCTTCAACCTCGGCGCGCTGCTTGGCTCTGTCTTCGGCAATCTGGCGTGCCACGCGCTGGCGTTCCATATATTCGCGCGTGCGGTTAAGCTGTACGCCCGGGTCATTAGTACCATACTGAGGCGGCGGATTACTAATTCCATAATCAACTGCATAAACAATTGGAACATTAATTGTCCCTGCCAAAATAAGTGCTGTTAAAATCTTAGTAATTTGTTTTGCCATGGCAATTCCTCTTTCTTATAGTACGTTTTTTGTTTCATTTTAATTCGTATTTAACCGTATATATACACATTTATATTCATTTTAATTTTATCATAATTTCATTTCCCAAAGTGCAAATTTTTTCTTTGCACTTTCACGGCGTTATATTATTTACAAATTAGCGAACCTTGTATTAAACTATAAGTAAATATAGTAAAACGTATTATTACAAATTGATAATTTTGTAAAGGTACAGTAATATGCAAACCATTATTGCCATCGCAGATAACAAAGAAATATTTGATAATTTATTTACATACAGCATTTTGTGCGGGCTGCGTTTTAAAATTACGTGCAGCAGCGAAGAAGCACTAAACTTTTTTATGGAAAACCGCACACCGCTGTTTATTGTAGAATGCAGCGATACAAATATCGGACCGCTGAAGTTTATAAAGCGCCTTGCGCCTGCCTGTGCAGTTTTCGCCGTCAGCAAATCAGCCGATGAGGAAGTTGCCATCAGCGCACTAAAAAACGGTGCAGCCCAGTTTTTGCGCCTTCCCTGCGGCAGCCGCGAATTTTATTACCGGCTTGTTAATTTTATCAGGATGCTGAATCTTGATACCGGCATGGAAAAAATACAGATTATTACGCTTGGCAAACTTAAAATTTACCCGCAAAATAATCAGGCCATGCTGGACGGGGAATTTATTCCGCTGACAGCGACCGAATTTAAACTGCTGATACTTTTAGTAAATAAGCTTAACACAATAGTAACACTGGAAGAACTTTACCTGACGCTGTACGATACCGAAAACATGCAGTACACAAGCCGTGTGGTCAGCGTACATATCAGCAAGCTGCGGCATAAACTGCGCCTTAACGATTTGCCGTACCTTCAGCTTGCCAACATTCACGGTAAGGGTTATTCCTTAAAATATACCCCAGAAACGGAGAACCGGAACAATGGATAAAACTACTAAAAATAATTTTAGCCGCGAAGCAGTAAAACTTGCAGAACAGGCCTTAATTACTTATTTTGTAGATGGCAGCCCCGAAAAAGTTCTGCAATTTTTCTCCAATACCTGCAGCAGTTGGATTGGCTGGGGTAAAGAGGAAATTTACCCTACCTATAATGATGTTTTTAATACCTTTATCCGCCGCGTTGACGATATTCCGCAAAATATTATCGAAGACATGCACTCGCAGGTATTGTTTGAGAGCCAAGACTTCTGCATTGTTTTTGTTGCATGCAGCATAAAGTCCCAACCGCAAACCGGCCTTTTACTTAACGAAACAGCACGTTTTACTTTTGTTATCCGCAAAGAAAATGACGGGTTAAAAATAGTACATCTTCATTTCTCAGCGGCATGGAACGAACTTAACCCGGGCGAAGTATACCCGGTTGCCAAAGGCAGCACCGAGTTTTATAAAAACGAACTGCAAATGGAAAAACCTGGTACGCCCTCATTCGTTGCAGCCAACACACCCAACGGTTTAAAATGCTGCCTGGCGCAAAAAAATTATCCGGCAGTGTACATTAATAAAGCTTTGTACAAACTGGCCGGTTATAAAAGTATGACAGAAATGCTGATTGCCACCGGCGGCGATATTAAAAATATGATTTATGCAGCCGACCTGCCAAAAGTAAAACGCATTATGTCTGCGCACTGCGGCGAAGTGCCATACACCATTAACTACCGCCTGCTGCGTAAGGACGGCACCGCCATTTGGGTATTAGAGCGCGGGCAGTTTACAGCAACCGACGGCCCTGATGATTATTTTATCTGCTCCATAGCGCCGCTTTTGCCCGACCAGAACGAATTTAACTATGGCACGCTGCTTGATTACAGCGAAATAGAAAATGCCCAGATACCCATGGACCTGTACTTTAAAACGGCGCTTAAAATTATTGAGCAGCATGACGAAAAAACTACCGCAGTTAAACTTTTAAAACTTTGCTGCAGCATGGCACAAATTTCCGGCGCCTTTATTAAAGATATCAGCCGCAGCGGCGAATATATGCCGATAGTGGCAAAATATTTTAACGGCAGCGACGGTTTTGTAAATATTTTAAAATGTACGCCGGAAGACATTGCCAGGCGCTTTAACAGCCACGGTTTAAACCAGTGCGGCAACACCGGCATTTTGCCAAAAGTATATAAAGATAAATTAGACGAGCTTGGTGTTAAGGCTTATTTAAGCAAAACCATTATGTGCGGCGGCAAAGCAGAATACGTACTCACCTTTGTATCCCTTGGCATGCCGCACAGCTGGACGGAAAGCGAAAAAGACCTAATTACACAAACGGCACGCCTCCTGTCATTGCTGTTCAAAACAAACAACCAAGATGCAAATTAATAAATCCCATATACGCAAAAATCCCACGGAAAATTCCGTGGGATTTTTATTGTACGGTTTAGCTTATTAACTTTTAAAGTTTTAACAGCAATTAAAATGCCGGTACAACAGCGCCTTTGTAGGTTTCTTCAATGAATTTTTTAACTTCAGGGCTGGTGAGGGCTTTAGCCAGTTTTTGCAGTTCGGGGCGGTTTTCGTCGCCTTTGCGGATTGCAACTACGTTAGCGTACGGAGATTCTTTAGGTTCGGTAAAGAGGGAATCTTTAACCGGGTTCAGTTTTGCTTCCATTGCAAAGTTGGAATTGATTACGGAATAATCAACATCGTTCATGGAACGCGGCAGGAGAGCTGCTTCGATTTCCACAATTTCAATGTTTTTGGGGTTGTCTACAATGTCGCCGGGGGTTGCGGTAATGGTTACGCCGTCTTTAAGTTTTAAAAGGTTGGCGCTTTGCAGAAGCATCAGTGCGCGGCCGCCGTTGGTCGGGTCGTTAGGAATGGCAATTTTTGCGCCCTGCGGCAGTTCGTCAAGAGATTTGAATTTGGAAGAATAAATGCCCATCGGTTCGATATGAACTTTGGTTAAAGTTACAAGCGGCATGTTGCGTTCTTTGGCAAATTCTTCAAGATAAGGAATATGCTGGAAGAAATTAGCGTCAATTTCCTTGTCGTTCAAAGAAAGGTTCGGTTTTACATAATCGCTGAACTCAATAATTTGCAGGTCAACGCCTTCTTTGGCAAGCTGCGGTTTAACAAAGTTCAAAAGTTCTGCATGAGGCACCGGGGTTGCGCCAACTTTCAGCACGGTTTTGCCGCCTTCGGATTTGGTTTCGCTGCCGCCGCAGCCGGCAATTAAAAGAGCCAGCACCAAAACGGAGCAAAGGACTAACAGGATTTTTTTCATCTTTACATCTCTCCTTTTAAATTTTACACACTACTTACTGGCAATAACGAAAGCAATAAAAAAGCTCTTTCCGAGGAAAGAGCATATACTTTACTTTCCTCTCATCTATCAGGAGTTAGCACCATGGCACAGCCTGGTTGCCGGGTTTCATTGGGCCTGTCCCTCAACCGCTCTCGATAAGAGTGTGTTTGTTAAGATGAAATTATAATACAGCAATCGCAAGATATTGTCAACAAAATTTTACAATTTTCACAGCTTTGTTTACGCTTTATGGTACAAGCGGCAAATTTTACTGCAAATTGTAAATAAATTAACATTTTATTGGCGCGCTTAATTTACGCAAAACAAAAACCGGCCGAAGCCGGTTTACTGTTTAATATGCTGTTTATTCCTTTCTGTATTTGGCAATGCCGACTTTGTAAAAATCGTTGCCTTCGGAATCTATGCACACAATAGCAGGGAAATCCTCCACTTCGTAACGGCGGATGGCTTCCGGCCCCAAATCTTCATAGGCAATCATTTCTTCGCCTTTAATGGACTGGGAAATTACCGCTGCCGCACCGCCGACGGCTACAAAATACACTGCGCCGTATTTCACGCAGGCTTCAACAACTTCTTTGCCGCGCAGGCCTTTGCCAATCATGCCGCGCATACCTTCGGCAATCAGCGCCGGCGTGTATTTATCCATGCGCCCACTGGTGGTCGGCCCGGCACTGCCAACAATTTCGCCCGGTTTGGTGGGCGAAGGGCCAACGTAATAAACAACCTGCCCCTTAATATCAAACGGCAGCGGCCTGCCTTCGGCCATTGCTTCCGTCATGCGCTTGTGCGCGGCGTCGCGCGCTGTGTAAACAGGGCCGGTTATGCGCACAACGTCACCGGCGTGCAGGTCTTTTATTGTTTCTGCCGTTAAGGGCGTGGTAATGTGTTTAATTTTTGCGTCCGTCATTTCTGCTCCCCCTTACAATACGGCATACGCGCGGCGTGCAGCGTGGCAGTTAAGGTTTACAGCCACCGGCAGCGCGCCGATATGCGTCGGTGCATACTCAATATTTACGGCAGCGGCAGTGGTTGTACCGCCAAGCCCCGCAGGGCCGATGCCGGTTTTATTAATGCGCTCTAAAAGTTCTTCTTCAAGCTTTGCATAGCGTTCATCGCTGTTGTGCTCACCGATGGGGCGCATCAGCGAATATTTGGCCAGAAGCGCGCATTTTTCCATATTGCCGCCGATACCGACGCCAACCGTTACCGGCGGGCAGGGGTTCGGGCCTGCTTTGCGCACGGTATCAAGCACAAAATCAATTACGCCCTGCACTCCGTCGGCAGGCTTTAACATTTTCATGGCGCCCATGTTTTCGCTGCCGCAGCCTTTGGGGGCAACAGTAATTTTTACTTTATCGCCCGGCACAAGGCGGGTATGAATAATGGCAGGCGTGTTATCCTGCGTGTTTTTGCGTTCAAACAGCGGGTCATCAACGGAAGATTTGCGCAGATATCCTTTGGTGTAGCCTTCTGCCACACCGGCGTTAACGGCTTCTTCCAGCGCGCCGCCGGTAAAATGCACTTCCTGCCCTATCTCCAAAAACACCACGGCAAGCCCGGTATCCTGGCACAGGGGCACATCTTTACGCGCGGCAAGTTCCGCATTTTCAATAATGGTTTCCAAAACCTCCCTGCCTAACGGCGATTCTTCCGTATCGCGGGAGGCTTTAAATTTTTCCAGCAAATCCTGCGGCAGATAGTAGCAGGCGTCGCAGCACAGTTTGGCAACGGCTGCCGTAATTTCTTTAACGTTTAATTCGCGCATGGCCGCTCCTTATCTGCCAATGCGTTTTAAAGCATTGGCGCGTACAACTTCAGGGTCAACTTTTACGCGGGCCACGCCGGTTTCCATAGCGGCTTTGGCAACCGCTGCGGCAACGGCAGGCGCAACGCGCGGGTCAAAAGCGTCCGGCACAACATAATCGGCGCGCAGGTCTTTTTCGTCAATAAGGTTGGCAATGGCGTAAACCGCCGCAACCTTCATTTCTTCGTTAATGGCTCTTGCGCGCACGTCAATGGCTCCGCGGAACACGCCCGGGAACACTGTTACATTGTTAACCTGGTTGGGGCTGTCGCTGCGTCCGGTACCGGCAACTGCCGCACCTGCTGCAATGGCGGCTTCGTAGCTCGTTTCCGGCACGGGGTTGGCAAGCCCAAAAACAATGGCTTTATCTGCCATGCCGGCGATAATTTCTTTGGTAAACAGGTTCGGGCCCGATACGCCTACAAGAATGTCCGCGCCTTTGGCAACCTCTGCCAGAGTGCCCTTTTCCATATTCGGGTTAGTAACCTCCGAAAGGTAACGCTGAATTTTATCCAACTTGGCATCAATGCCTTTATACAAAGCGCCCACACGTTCCACCATAATTACATTCGGAAAGCCCATGCTTACAAACAACCTGCCGATGGCAGAACCGGCAGCGCCGCAGCCGTTTACAACAACTTTAACATCTTTAATATCTTTTTTTACATAACGCAAAGCGCCTATAACGGCGGAAAGGCACGCAATGGCGGTGCCGTGCTGGTCGTCGTGGAATACCGGAATGTCGCAGATTTCGCGCAGGCGGTCTTCAATTTCATAGCATTTCGGCGAAGAAAAATCTTCAAGGTTAATGCCTGCAAAAGTCGGCTGCAAACGGCGTACCGTTTCAATAATTTCTTCCGGGTCTTTGGTGTCAATGCAGATAGGAATGGCGTCAACGTCGCCAAAGGTTTTAAACAGCACGGCCTTGCCTTCCATAACAGGCATTGCCGCTTCCGGGCCTATATCGCCAAGCCCCAGCACGCGTGTGCCGTCGCTTACAATGGCAACAGTATTGCCGCGGCAGGTATATTCAAACGAAAGTTCTTTATTTTCCTTAATGGCTTTGCAGGGTTCGGCAACGCCCGGCGTATAAGCCAGAGCCAAATCCTCGCGGTTATTAAGCGGCACCTTGCTTGCCACGGCAAGCATGCCATTATGTTCAGCATGAAACTTCAACGCATCTTCTACAAAAGACATAACAAATTACTCCCCTCTGTTTTTATTTAGTGTATACTACATATTTATATTATACACTTTGTTTTTAAAAGAGCAAGCATTTAATTTACGGCTTTGCAAGGCGTATTATTTCTGCGGACGGTTTTTCACCTTCGTTAATCATCAGCACGCCAAAGGTAGGCCCGTCCATGCTGCGCGGGCGCGAAGGGCTGCCGGGGTTCACCAAAAGCACATCGCCGTACCATTTTACAAGCGGCACATGCGTATGGCCGAAAACAACAATGTCCGCCTCCAGGCGGTGCGCCCACCACACCAGTTCCTGCGGGCTGCCGCCGTGCAGATAACGGTGCCCATGAGCCAGCCAGATGTTAAAGCCCTGCAAATATAAAAATTCGTCTACGTTAAAATCCGTTTCGCCCGCGTCGCAGTTGCCGCATACAGCAGTTACGTCAAGCCCGGTCTGGCTTTTAAGGTACAGGCTGTCGCGCGCGTAATCGCCGGTATGCAGCCACTGTTCAACCGGCGGGGCGGCAGCAATAACGCGGCGCATGCTTTGTATGCTTCCGTGGGTATCTCCGGTTAAACCTATCTTCATTTTATTTTCTTCCAGTTGGCAATCAATTTTTTAACGGCTTTGCCGCGGTGGCTGATTTTATTTTTTTCTTCCGGCGTTGCTTCGCCAAGGCCCATGTGCAGCTCGGTAGACCAAAACAGCGGGTCATACCCAAAGCCGTTATTGCCCAAGGGTTCATGCAGCAGCATGCCTTCGCAGATACCGTCCGTTTCCACAAGTACCTTGCCAGCAGCGTCAGCCACGCACAAAGCGCAGCGGAAACGGCAGGTACGTTTAACCTGCAATTTCATGTTTGCCAAAAGTAAATCGTTGTTTTCCTTGTCGGTTGCCTTTTCGCCGGCGTAACGTGCGCTGCGCACGCCCGGCTCGCCGTCCAGCGCCTGCACTTCAAGTCCGCTGTCGTCGGCAATGCAGGTCATGCCGGTTGCCTTGGCATAGTATGTTGCTTTTAAACGCGCATTGGCGGCAAAAGTGCGCCCGTTTTCTTCCGGCGCTTCAATGCCGGGCCATTCGGCAAGGTAGTGCAGTTCAACCTCCATATCTTTTAACATTTCCTTAAATTCTTCCAGTTTGCCCGGGTTGCTTGTAGCTATTACAATTTCTTTCACTTTATAAACTCCAATCTTCCGTTAAATTGTTTCCACAACGCCCGTATCGGGGTGCTGCAGTAAAATATATTTATATTCACAGCTTTGTTTGGCGCGCAGTGCGTCATCATAAGCCGCTTTTTTGCAGGTTTCACAGGTATCGCGCAAAAGGCATACCACATAAGCGCTCTGGTCGCCGTAACGGGTGCCGCGCGCATTAGTGGCAACAGTTATATAACCGCTGCAGTTTTTGCAGTAGTGCGCAGTTTCCAGCTGCTCCTCGCGGATGCCTTCTTCGTCATAATAAATTCCCTTGCGCCGCTGCCATTTGCCGCCGCATTTATCCAGCAGCATTCTGCCAACTTCCCTGCGCGTACGCCAGATGTTGCCCACCTGCTCAATAAGCTGCTCCACGCGCGTCATGCAGCGCGGGTCAGGCCTGCGCAGGGCGCTGATGTCCGGCTCAATAACCTTGCTGTAATCCATTTCTGCCATGGCAAGAATTATGCCGGTGTTAACATAGGGCAGCGCCGCTTCGATAGAATAGCCGCCTTCCAAAACGGCAATATCCGCCTTTAACTTATCTGCCAGTGCCGCATAGCCGTGTGCCGTAACGCTCATGGAAGCGAGTGGGTCGCTGAAATGGTTATCCTGCCCGGCAGAATTAATGATGAGTTCCGGTTCAAAATCGTCCAGTATCGGTTTTATCAGCCCGTCAAACAGGCGGTGTATTTCCTTATCGCCGCTGCCGGGTAAAAGCGGCAGGTTGATGTTATAGCCCCACGCCGCCGGGCTGCCTGCTTCATCCGGGAAGCCCGTGCCCGGGTACAGCGTGCGCCCGTCCTGATGGAACGAAATATAAAGCACGTTGGGGTCATGGTAAAAAATATCCTGACTGCCATCGCCGTGGTGTACGTCCGTATCGACAACGGCAATTTTTTTAATGCCGTAGCGGCTCCGCAAATATTCAACCATTATGGCTTCGATATTAATGGTACAGAAACCGCGGATGCCGTGTACAATGCGCATAGCATGGTGTCCCGGCGGACGGACAAGTGCAAACGCACGCTTAACTTCGCCGCTCATTACAGCATCGGCTGCCGTCATGCATCCTCCGGCAGAGGCAAGGTGCGCAGGCGTAATCAGTTTGGCTATTGAAGGCACGCCGACATGGGCGCGCTGCAAATCGTTAATTTCCGCCATGCACAGACGGTATTCGCGTATTTCCGGGCGGTCAAACAGCCCTTCTTCCGTCAGCTGGTCGCGCGTATATAACAGCCTTTCCTGGCGCTCCGGGTGCCCGGGGCTGATCATCCAGTCAAAAGCCGGGAAAAATATCAGTCCTAAATTTGCCTGTTTCAAAATGCCACCTCCCTGCCGGTAATTTTATACAAAATGCCGGGTTTAAGCTGCATGCGCAGGTAAATAATTTCGCCGGTATCATAATAACCGTGCACCGTGCGGAAATATTCGCGGCTGATAACTTCGGTTTCACTGCTTTCCATCTGCCAGCCGCCTGCTTTTTCGTGCAGCCAGGCACTTAAAATTTCTTCTGCCGCCTGCATGTTAAAACGTTTGGGCAGGCGTTCCCGTTTGCCGCTTTCCGGAATTAAATAATAACCTTCGGTAGTATCGGCGCGCAGGCTTGCCGCCACTGTCGGCCGTGCCAGTGCCGCACCGATGGCGTTTGCCACCATGCCGCCGGGCGGAATTACAACCGGCAGCCCCATGCGCCTGCCAAGCGCGTGAATAAGCCCCGGCGCACCGCCGCCGACACCTACAAGCTGCTGCGGCACAAAATCGCTGCCGCTTAAAACATCGCTTACCGTGTAAACAGGCTGAATGCTCCACTCGTGCAGCATATCTTTAATGGCGTTTTCAATAACGTCCAGTGCCGCGTCCAAAACAGCCTGCGCCGCTATCTCCGGCGATTCACATTCGTGGCACAATGCGCCCAAAGCCTTAAAGGAAGCACCGGCATCGCCGAACGAAGCAAGCCCCAGCACAATCAGCGCATCAGCCAAAGTTGCCGCCGCGCCGCCTAATGCTGCCGCGCGCCCTGCACGTTCCGGCCCAACCTTAAAGCCCTGCGGCAGTTTGGTGATGGCGCTGTCGCCGCCAATGCCAACGCTGCGCATATGGAAAGAACGTACCGCTGTCGGATATTTGCCAATCATTGCGCCTTTTTTTGCCAAAAGCGGCTCGCCGTTATCCCAAAAAGCAATATCGGTTGTGGTACCGCCAACATCAAGCGAAATACACTTGCCCTCAGGCGCCGCGCCGAGCGCTTCAATGCCCAGCACGCTTGCCGCCGGGCCCGTAAATACTGCTTCAACAGGCTGCTTAAGTGCCGCCTCCAAAGGCAGCGTACCGCCGTCAGCCTTTAAAATCTGCACCGTCGCGGTAATATTGCGCTCCTTCAGCGCCCACTCCACCTGCTTGCCAAAAGCTTCAAAGGTTTTATCTACCGCCGCCGCAAAATACGCACTGTTGGTACGTCGTATAAAATTCAGCTCGCCGCTGAGTTCCGAACCCAAAAATACTTTTTTATAACCGCTCTTTTTTAATTCGTGCGCCAGCACATATTCGTTTTCGGGGTTGCGCACAGCAAATTTGCCGCTTACCGCCGCTGCCTGCACGCCGGAAGGTTTATCCAAAAGCCCGTAGTGCCTGTTAAACTCGGTACGCGCCGCAATTTTGCCGCGGTGGTCAACATAGCCGCTTACCAGATACGGCTCTACCGGAAAGCACCCCTTTACGTTCATGCCGGGTCCGGTCATTACTGCCAGAAACACAGGCTGCGTTTTGCCTTCCGTAAGCGCATTGGTAACAATGGTGCTGCTTATAACCACACGCTCAATCTTCGCCGCGTCCGCGCCGTCCATAACGGCGTCCAACGCCGCCAGTATGCCGCGCAGCACCTCGCCATGCGTTGTGGGGCGCTTGGCCTGCGCATGCACCGTACCGTTATCTACCAAAACGGCATCCGTAAAAGTGCCGCCAACATCTATACCTAAAAGCATAATCTCACCTCTTTCCGTAAGACTCAACGTGTAATAATTCAATATGCAGGCAAAAAATACCTGCCTGCTATGAATATTTGCTTTTATTTTTACCGTTTTTCTTATTAAATATTGCTAAAAACCCAATGCCGCATTTCACTGTGTCGTACTTTTATTTTATTGATTATACATAGCCGCACAAATATTAACTACGCACCATAATGCAAATTGTTCACTAAAAACGAACATAACATATAGCTAAAGCATTAAAAAATTCACCTTTGCTGTCTTGACAAGAGAGTAAAGCTATGCTAACATACAAGCAATAAGATTTACTATTTAGTTTCTTCCCGTATTTGGAAAGGAAAATTACAATGACTGCCTCTAACGACAGTGACCCTCACCGAAAGAACGGTGCCGACAATTTAAAAATACGTTTTTTAAGGCATAACCTGCGTCCGTAAGGACTGCGGGCTATGCCTTTTTGTCTGTATAAGGCGCGCAAGCGTGCAAAATAAAATTAAATTTATGAAAGGAGTGATGAATCCTTTATGGATTATCACAGTAAAAACACTCACGCACAAAATTTAGAACAAGTTTACCACACCTTGCAAGGTTCTGCTGAAGGGCTTAGCGATGTGCAGGCAGCAGAACGCCTGAAACAGTACGGTTACAACGAGCTTAAAGCCAAGCCGCCAAAAGCTATTACGGCGATGCTTAAAGAACAAATTACCGACCCGATGGTATTGATTCTTGTCGCCGCCGCAGGATTATCATTTTTACTTGGCGAAACAATTGAAGCGGCAGTAATTTTTACTATCGTTATAGTTAATGCTTTTATTGGTATTGTACAGGAGAAAAAGGCACAATCCGCACTTGAAGCGCTGCGCGGCATATCAGCACCTACAGCGCGCGTACTGCGCGATGGCGAAGAAAGCGTTATACCGGCAAAAGAAGTCGTACCCGGTGACATTGTGTTTTTAAGAGACGGCGATATGGTTCCCGCCGACCTGCGGCTGATTGACAGCGCTAATTTGCAAATACAGGAAGCTTCTTTGACCGGCGAATCCGTAGCCTCCACGAAAGACGCTGCCGCCATACTTAAAGAAGAGTGCCCTCTTGGCGACCGTGTTAATATGGCTTATGCTTCTGGCATTGTAACCTATGGGCGAGCCACTGGTATTGCTGCTGCTACCGGCATGCACACCGAAGTCGGCAGCATTGCCGCATTACTGGACGGACAAGACGAATTTGACACACCGCTGAAACGCAAACTGAATGCCGCTGGTAAAGCATTAACCATAGCGGGCCTTATCGTTTGCGTGCTCATCTTCGCACTTGGCGCATTTTATGACAGACCGCTGGTACCGCAGTTTTTAATTGCCGTTTCGCTTGCTATTTCCATTATCCCGGAAGGCTTGCCCGCAACTGCAACCATCGTAATGGCACTGGGCGTACAACGTATGGCTAAAAAGAACGCACTGGTACGCAAACTCCCCTCCGTTGAAACACTCGGCAGCGCAACCGTAATCTGTACGGATAAAACCGGCACATTAACGCTGAACAAAATGACAGTAACGCAGCTTGCCATGAACGGCGATTTTAACAAACAAACTGCCGTAGAAGCTGATGCCGCAGCTATGAAGCACCCCGAAGTTTACCGCGAACTTATTTTTGCCGCCGCACTTTGTAATGACGCCAGCTTCGACCCTGACCGCAAAGGTGAAATTATCGGCGACCCAACGGAAGGTGCGTTAATTTACCTGGCTCAAAAATTTGGCGTTAACCATGATGATTTAGAGAATAAATACCCTCGCTTATTTGAACAACCGTTTGACTCCGCACGCAAACGCATGACAACGGTACATAACATCAATGGGCAGCTTACCGCTTATACCAAAGGCGCTGTAGATGAAATGCTTCCGCTGTGCACGCATATTTTAACGGCACAGGGTGTACGCACAATTACAAATAAAGACAAGGAAGCTATACTTGCGCTTACCACTAAAATGTCGCAGCAGGCTTTGCGTGTGCTTGGTTTTGCCAGTAAAACGCTTACTGCCGTACCGCAAAACAGTAGTGAAAATCTTGAACACACTTTAACCTTTACCGGCATTGCCGGTATGATAGACCCGCCGCGTAAAGAAGTTGCCGCCGCCGTACGTACCTGCCGCGAAGCCGGTATCCGCACAATAATGATTACAGGTGACCACGAAATAACGGCGGCTGCCATTGCCCAAGAACTCGGCATCTGTCACAGTGGCAATGAAATTATCAGCGGTAGCAGGCTTAATGCCATGACCGATGCTGAACTTGACCTTGCAGTAAAAAAAGCTGCTGTTTTTGCGCGCGTATCCCCTACCGATAAACTGCGCATTATTCAAGCGTTAAAACGCAACGGCGAAATTACCGCCATGACCGGTGACGGCGTTAACGACTCCCCAGCTTTAAAAGCTGCCGACATTGGCGTTGCCATGGGCATTACCGGTACTGACGTTGCTAAAACTTCTTCGGATATGATACTTTTAGACGACAGCTTTACCACTATTGCTTATGCAATTAAAGAAGGCCGCCGCGTATACCGCAACCTACAAAAAGTAATTCAGTTTTTACTGGCAGGCAACATTGCCGAAATTACAACGCTGTTTATTGCCACTCTTTTTAACTGGAACGCTCCGCTTTTAGCAGTACACATTTTATGGGTTAACCTTGCCACAGCCACGCTGCCTGCGCTTGCATTAGGCGTAGACCCGGCAAGCAAAAATATAATGAAGCATAAACCTGTAAAAAGCGGCACGCTGTTTGAAAAAGACTTGCTGACTCGCGTGGCTGTACAAGGTATTTTTGTGGCTATCCTTACATTAACGGCTTACCATATCGGCAGCAGCACATTAAGCCACGCCGTCGGTCAAACCATGGCGTTTTGCGTACTTGCGTTTTCGCAGTTATTGCGTTCTTTAAACCAACGCTCTAACACTGAATATATCTGGGTACGTGCCGAAGGGCATAACCCTTGGCTGTGGCTGAGCTTTACTGCCAGCGTTGCATTGATGGCTGCCATTTTACTAATACCTGTCTTGCAGCAAGCGTTTAAACTTACCGCTTTAAGCTGCGATATGTGGTTTGTTGTTTTTGCGCTCTCCCTGCTTTCGATAGTACAGATTGAAGTTTGTAAACTTATCGCCAAGATTTTAAAACGTGCAGTTTAATACTAATTTAATCTGTATGTGTTATTATAAAAATAAAAACAAGGCGCAGCCGGAAAGGAGGAAAGATGATGGCTTACCTGGCAGAACTTGACACACGCCTTTTGCTTTACATACAGGATGCTTTGCGTTATGAACCGCTGCACAGCTTCTGGCGCGGCATCAGTTTTTTGGGCGATTTGGGCTGGTTCTGGATTTTTACCGGCATTCTTCTTGCGCTTAATTCCAAAACGCGCACCGCAGGCATAACAGCCATTGCCGCGCTTGTGTTAAGCACGTTTATCAGCAACGTTATTTTAAAAAATGCCGTTATGCGTCCGCGTCCGTTTGAGGTACTGCCGCAGATTATTCCGCTTATTACGCACGCTTCTGGCTACTCCTTTCCTTCCGGGCACACCACCGCCGCTTTTGCCTGCGCCTTTGTGTATTACAAACTGCTGCCCAAATTTTTCGGCCTGCCCATTATGCTGCTGGCTGTAATGGTTGCCTTTTCGCGCCTGTACCTCGGCGTGCATTACCCGCTTGATGTTTTGGGCGGCATTGTTACAGCCTGGTTTGGCAGTATGCTGGCAATTAAATCGCTGCACCGCTTCAAACAAAATTAAAATGCCGCTCCGGCGGCTTTTTTATTTTGGCTTCCTCTCTATCAAAAATATTGTATACAATTTTGTTTTTTATTATTTTTTTGATATAATACAAATTTGTTATAATATATTTTTTACATATTTAGGAGGCTTTATAATGAAGTTATCAACAAGAATTATGGCAGCACTGGTGCTTGGCGTTGTTGCCGGGCTGCTGCTTGGCGCAGGCGGGGCCGAATTTGCCAAAACGTGGATTGCCCCCTTCGGCGCTATTTTTATGAACATGATTAAAATGACAATCGTGCCGATGGTTTTTGCTTCGCTCGTTATGGGCATGTGCAGCCTGGGCGATATTAAAAAAATCCGCCGCATCGGTATGAAAACCGTTATTTACTACCTTGTAACAACGGCGTTTGCCATTGTGCTTGGCCTTATTTTGGGCAGCGTAATTGAGCCGGGCGCAGGCATGAACCTGCCCGCTGAAGGGCTTGTTGCATCTGCCAAAGACGCGCCGCCTTTAATGCAGGTTATTGTTAATATTTTCCCAACCAACCCGATAGAATCCATGCTTAAGGCAGATATGCTGCAAATTATCGTTTTTGCACTGTTCCTCGGCCTTGGCATTTCCATGGTTGGCGAACCTGCCGATGCTTTTAAAAACACCATTAACGGCCTTGCCGAAGTATCCTACAAAATTGTAGGCATTATTATGGACTTTGCCCCCATTGGCGTATTCGGCCTGATTACCCCAGTAGTTGCTTCCAACGGCCCGGCCGTGCTGCTGCCGCTGTTAAAAGTTATCGTTGCCGTTTACCTTGGCTGCTTTTTGCACGCTGTATTTGTATATGGCGGCATGCTGAAAGTTATCGGCAAATTCAGCCCTCTTAAATTCTTTAAAGGCCTTGCACCGGCGCAGCTGCTTGCTTTTACCAGCTGCTCGTCCAACGGCACTTTACCGGTAAACCTTGCCTGCGTGCAGAAAATGGGCGTTTCCAAAGAAGTTTCCAGCTTTGTGCTGCCGCTCGGCGCAACCATTAATATGGACGGCACCGCAGTTTACCAGGGCGTATGCGCTTTGTTTGTTGCCCAGCTTTACGGCGTAGACCTTAACTCTGCCCAGATGCTTACCATCGTGCTTACCGGCACACTGGCATCTATCGGCACCGCAGGCGTACCGGGCGCAGGTTTTATCATGCTTACCATGATTTTAACCGCCGTTGGCCTGCCGCTTGAAGGCTCTGCCCTTATCGCCGGTATCGACCGTATCCTTGATATGCCGCGTACCTGCGTTAACATCACCGGCGACGCCGTAGTTTCCTTCCTTGTAGACAAGGGCGAAAAAGATATCGAAGCGCGCACCGGCGTTAAATTAGTACATTAATACAGCAAGTTAAAAATTCAGGCATGGATTTTGGTCCATGCCTTTTTGTTTGCAGGCAAAATTTTCATCCGCAGCGGCGGCAGGCTTTTTGCTGCGCACGGCGAAGTATTACAGTAGCAATAATTTTTACGATTGAGAGGTGTAATTATGAAACAGGGTTATTTTAATACGGCCGACAGTGCCCATTTGTATTACGAAGTGCGCGGCACCGGACGCCCGCTGGTGTTAATTCACGGCTGGCAGTGCTCGCACATCTTCTGGCAGCGCAATGTGGATGAACTTGCCAAAGATTTTACCGTTGTTACGCTTGACCTGCGCGGGCACGGCAACTCCTCAAAAGGGCTGCACGGCATTACCATTAAACAGTTTGCCTGTGATGTTTATGACTTAATTAACTACCTCGATTTAAAAGACGCCGTTGTTATGGGCTGGTCCATGGGCGGGCCGATTGTGCTTTCGTATTTTGACCAGTTCGGGCAGGAACAGATTAAAGGCCTTGGCCTGATTGACATGACGCCATTCCCCTTCAGCCCCGAACCGTGGAATACGCAGGGACTGCACGGCTACAATATGGACGGTTTTAACGTTATTGCGCAGCGCCTTGCTTATGACCGCGAAGCATATTTTGAAACCTTTGCCAACAATATTTTTAAAGACGGCAAACGCCCTGCCGGAACAGACTGGGTAATTGAGGAATTCAGAAAACTGCCGCCATGGATTTCGGCAGCAATTTATTCGGATTACCTTTCCAGCGATTTTACGGGCGTACTGCCCACCATTGATGTGCCCGTAATTGTTATGAACGCCGACGGCCCGGTATTTACCGCCGGCATTAAACAGGGGCAGCACATTGCAGCTCAGCTTCCTTACGGCAGCTTTGAAGCCTTTACGGAAAGCGGGCATATGCTGTTTTATGAAGAAGCAGCTAAATTTAACGCATTAGTGCGCGATTTTGTTACTAAATGCAACGCATAGGAGGTTAGCGGCAGCGCCGCAGATTGATAATGAAATTAGTTTTACAGCGTGTTAAAAAAGGCAGTGTTGCCATTGACGGAAAAATTAAAGGCAGCATTGGCTGCGGCTTTGTTGCACTTGTGGGCTTTGGCCCGAATGATGACAGCAGCGTTTTGGCGCCCATGGCAGACAAAATGCTAAACCTGCGTGTTTTTGAAGATGACGCGGGCAAAATGAATTTAAGTTTGCTGGATGCAGGCGGCAGCGTGCTTTCCATATCACAGTTTACGTTGTACGCTTCCTGCCGCCACGGCAGGCGCCCCAGTTTCAGCGGCGCCGCAGAACCGGGGGTTGCCTCCCGCCTGTATGATGAATTTAACGCCATTACCACCGCTAAAGGCGTAAATGTACAAACCGGCGAATTTGGTGCGGAAATGATGGTAGAAATATACAACGACGGGCCTGTTACCATAATTTTGGACAGCGATACCGATTTGGCAAAAACCAAATAAATACGCAGCAAAAAGAGGGTATACCGCAAAGGATATGCCCTCTTTTATTTATGCCTGTATCTATTTTATGTTAAGCGGGCGGCAGCACCAAAAGCATCGTGCCTATAACAAGGCACAGCAGCCCTAATGTACTTCTGGCCGTTAATTTTTCGCCAAAAAGCGCCCCTACCCGCCTGTAATTTAAGCTATATTGTGGCGCGCCGCTTCGGCAAATTCCGGGTTATCGTAAATATTGCCGATAACCGTAAAGCCGTTGCCGTTGGCACGCAGGTTATCCAAAAACTGCACGGCGTTAATGGTAAAAATGCCGTCCGCAGCTACTCTGAAGCCTTCGTGGGTTTCTTCAATAAGCACAACGTCATGCGCGCAGGCGTTGTCTGCCGTCTGCTTTTTGGCAACCGGTACATTAAACCGTACATAATCGCCTGCAAACACCGGCATGCCTTCGCTGTCTTCCACGCCGGTGCAAAGCCCCAGCGTATTTCTTTCAATGCCTACTGTTTCAATAAGATGCCCTTTTATATCAACGCCATCTACTTTTTTACGCATCTCGCAGATAGCAGCGTAGTCCGGAATCATGCACGCTCCGTCCAGCAGCGGCAGGTAAATTCCGTAAACCCAGCTGCCGTTGTCAGTTCTTTTGGCGCGGTAAAAATTATCCATGGCAGTTTCCCCCATTCACAAACAAATTTAAGTTATCTTTTTACACTTTTATTGTAACGGCATAAGCTGAAATTTATATTAAAACAATGTTAAGTTTTACCTGTCAGGCGCTTTTTAAAATATACCAGCCGCCTTTTTCGCCGGTTACCAGCCATTTGCCGTTACTGCCGTTTAAAAATTTGCCGGCTTCATTCTTTTTTACTAAAAGCAGCTGCCCGCGCCTGCCGAACGAGTTAATGCCTTCAAAGGGCATTACGTTTTTTACCTTCCAGCTGTACGCTTTGGGCGCAAAGTTTGCCAGGTCTTCATCGTGCACCAGCTTAATAATTTTTTTGCCGGAATAGAACACTGCCGATGTGGAATATTTGCCGTACACGCCAATTTCATCAACCGAATGATAGCTCTGCGCAAGTTCCAGCCCAATTTCCTTATCGGAACGCAGGCTGCTGAACGGCACTGCCACTTCGTTAATAAGCAGCAGGTTAAAGGCAAGCGCCGTTACGGCGATAACGCCTGCGGCCGTAAGCCCGTTTTCAAGACTGATGCTTATCCAGCTGATACCGATAACGGCAAGCACCGCCGCGCCGATTAAAATTACCGTACCAATGCTGATGATACTGTTCCACCAGCACCACAGCGCGCCGCCAAACAGGGCAATGTAAATAAGGTCGCGCACAATTAACGTGCCCGCCGTTACGGCGTTCCACTTCTTTTCCGAAAGGTATTTGCCCAAAAGCAATGCCAGAGGAAACAGCATTGGGTAGGTATAAGTTAAATACTTGGTTGCCATGTTCTGGAAGAAAAAGAACACCGTTGCCGCCCAGATGAACAGAAAACCCGTTTTTTCATCCGGCCTGCGCCATTTGCCGTCTTCCCGCAGGGTGCGCCACAAAAAGCGCGGCAACAGCCCGCTCCACGGAAAGAGTGCCAGAAGCAGCACCAGAGTATAATAGTAAAACACGTTATCGCGCGGATGTTCGGAAACAGTGGCGCGCAAAAAATTATGCGTGCCGAAGAACTGGTCTATAAACGCGCTGCCGTGCAGGTTATACATGGCCACATACCACGGTGCGGCAATTAAAAAGAACAGCAGCCCGCCGCTGAAAACCTTCATGTTTTTAATTTCGCGCCAGCCGCGGGTAAAAACCAGAAACAGCACCATAATAAGGCCCGGCAGCAAAAAGCCAATCGGCCCTTTGGTTAAGGTTGCCAGTGCCATGCCTGTATACATGCCGTAATAGTAATTTTTCTGCTGTGTACTGTACCCAAGGTAAAAAAACACCAGCGCCATGCTGAAAAAGAAAAACAGCGTGCTGTCGGTAATAACCGATTTGCTGATGAGGAAAAACTCCGTGCTGGTCATTAAAATAACGCCGCTCCAGAACGCTGTTTTTTCGCCGTAAAATTTTTTGGCGGCATAAACCAGAAGCCCAAGCCCTGCCATGCCGAACAGCGCAGGAAAAAAGCGTGCGGCAAATTCGTTAAAGCCAAAAATTTTAAAGCCTGCCGCCGTAAGCCAGTAAAAAAATACCGGTTTGTCATACCAGTAATTGCCATAAATCTGCGGTGAAATCCAGTCGCCGCTCAAAACCATTTCTTTGGCCGTCAGCGCATAGTTCGATTCCACGGAATCGGTAATCCACAGCTGCCCGTTGCCAAAAAACAAAAGCAACGCCGCCAGGCTCCAAAATAACCACCATCCATAACGTCTCATAAAAAATCAACTCCCTAACTTCAGCTTGTCTTAATTGTACTTAAAGCCAATTAAACAAAACTGAAACAGGGAGTTAGTTATATGAAACCAATCTTAAATTTCAGCGGTACAACGGCAAACGTACCGTAAAAATGCTTCCGTGCGGGCTGCGCGGTTTAACGCTTACCGTTCCGCCGTGGCGCACCACAATTATGCGGGCAATGTTAAGCCCAAGCCCAAAACCGCCTGCCGCGCGCGAACGTGCCTTATCGACACGGTAAAAGCGTTCAAAAATTTTCTGCGCGTCGCTTTCGCTGATGCCTATGCCTTCATCCATTACTTTTATAACGGCGTGCATGGAATCGGCGTCAACCGTAACCGTGATTGTGCCGCTTTCCGAATACTTAATGGCATTGTCGATAAAAATTATAAGCAGCTGCTCCATTTTATTCTTATCGCCAAGTATAAACACCTGCGGCGCGTCACCTGCAGCATATTCCAGCCCCAGCCCTTTTTTGGCTGCCAGCGGGCGCATTTTATTGCATACCTTAACGGCAACTTCCGTTAAATCTACCTTGGCACGGGCCAGCGGCGTATTTTCTTCGTCGCCGCGCGCCAAAGTCAATAGCGCTTCAATAAGCCTCGACATATACTTTGTTTCGTGCTGCATATCGCGCAGAACCTCCTGCGCAAAGCCGCTCAGCTTGCTTTCGTCGTCATTCTGCAAGCTCTCCACGCCAAGGCTCAGCACCGTAAGCGGCGTACGCAGCTCGTGCGAGGCGTCGGCGGCAAATTCATGCTCGCGCGCAAATAAAATTTCCAGCGGCTTAATGTTTTTGGCAGCCATGTAATAGCCGCCGCCTGCCGCCAGCATAATGCACACCGCACACAGCAAAAACAAAAAGTACATGCCGTCCACGGCCATGTCGTAATAATCTTCCAAATTTAAAAAGGTGTACAGGCGTGCCTGAATCTGCCCGTTTTCCCAAAAAGTGCAGCCGCCTGCCAGAAAGAAGTGCAAGGTGCCATTTTTATCCCTGAAATACAGCAGCTCCGTTTCGTTCTCAGGCTCCGGCCACGATGCACGTATTGCGGTTAATGCCGCTGCGTAAGGGCTGTCCGTCATCTGGTCAATAATGATATTGCCGTCAGCGTCATACATCATCGACATCATTTCGCCTTTTTTTACAAGCGCCGGGTCTACCGGCAGTTCTCCGCTGCCAATCCATTCACGCCATTCGTCGTAAATATCGGCAATAAGCATATCCTTTTCCGTTCTTAAAACGGAAATACAGCCGATAGCCACCGTTACTGCAACGACAAACACCATTATTAAACTGAAAATGCCTGTATAAATAAGGGTCAGGCGCTTTTTTAATTTATCGAACATTATCGTCTGCCTCTGCCAGATACCCAACGCCGCGGATGGTTTTTATAAGTGTTTCGCCCTTTATTTCCTTAAGCTTGCGCCTTAACGCGCCGATGTGCACATCAAGGTTGTTTTCGGTAATATCGCTTTCAATGCCCCAGACGCGTTCCAAAATTACGTCACGCGGAATTATTTTGCCTGCGTTGCGCAAAAGCAGTTCTATCAGCTTAAATTCGCGCGGGCGCAGCTGCACTTTGCTGCCGCCGTAGCTGATTGTGTAATCGCCGCTGTTTAAAACAAAGCCCTTGTACTCAACATTTTCTTCCATGTAACTGCCCTGGCGGCGTACCAGCGCATTTAAACGCGCCAGAAGTTCGGCAACGGCAAAAGGCTTAACCAGATAATCATCCGCACCGGCGTTAAGCCCGTTTACCTTGTCATCCAAGCTGTCGCGCGCGGTAAGCATTAAAATTTTTCCCTGATAGTCTTCACTGCGCAAAACACTGCACAGTTTTATGCCGCTCATGCCCGGCATCATCCAGTCCAGCACCAAAACATCGTAACCGTCGGCATAACATTCATCGTATGCCGATTCGCCGTTTGTAACCCATTTTACATTGATGCCGTTTTTGCTTAAAATTGTTTTCAGCATTTTTCCGAGGCGCAAATCGTCTTCGGCCAGTAAAATTTTCATTATATATCACCTGCTTTTTATAAGCTTACTATACCTTTTCAACCTTAATCTAAAATGAAATAAGGCTGAATTTTTGCCGCTGCGGAGCAAAAATAAAAGCACAGCTTTGCCGTACCCCGTTAAACATTCATGCCGTTTTGCGTTTTATAAGCTCAGCATTATCATAAACATTGCCGATAACGGTAAAGCTACCGCCCTCTTTAACAATTTTTTGCAAATGCTTTACAGCGTTGATTGGAGCACCCTCCCCATACAGCTTAAAGCTGTCCTGCTTTTCTTTTACAACCAGCACCGTTGGATTTTTGCCGCCGTTAATTTTAAGGCCGTTGTCAACGAACACCGGCATGCCTTCACTGTATTCTACGCCAACGCATAAACCTAATGTGTTTTTATCTATTTCAACAGTTTCAATTAAATGTCCGTTAACGGCTAAAACTTCTACCGTTTTATGCATTCTGCAAATTTTGGCATTCTCCGGAAGAATGCAGGCACCGTCTAAAAGCGGCAGGTAAATGCCGTAAAACCAGTTGTTGTTTTATCTTTGGCACGGTAAAAACTATCCATTATTATGCCCCTTCATTACAATTTAATATCATTATGCTTTTATTATAAATTGCTAATCTGAAGGCAAAATTAAATCTATATATAATATTAGTTAGATAAATTGTTAATTAAATCAATCCAAGTCAAAATACTTTTCGGTAAAATATTCTTGTTGTTTTTATCAAAAGCAAATTCGAATAATTCTTCAGAGTAAATTTGTCTAATATTATTTTCAACTTCATTAATTTCTTTTACTTCATTATCTGAATTAAATAAATAAACTTCACCACTTAACTGCTTATACTTTGTTGCAAATATAGGGTTATCTTTCCCTATTTTCACTTGAATATAAATTCTTTTATCTGATTCTGGATCTAAAAGTACGCATTCATATAATTCTGTTGCTTTTTTGTTAGTAGATGGAATGCAAATATATCCAAATTTTTTATACAACCACATACAAAGCAAATCTTCACAATCAGCTGAAGAAATAAACGAATAAAATGTTGCCTGTTTATTTTTTATAAACATATTTTGAAAATCATATTTTTTATTATCATCTCCTAACATATTATAAATATATTGGGAAAATTCTTTAATACCAGGCTGCTTTATACGTTGTAAAGTACTTCCTTGTATAAAAGCTGTACAAATTCTTCCAGCAATACTATCCTCTCCACCAACTTTAATCCATTCAACATCTGTTCTTTGATTACTTGCATCATTATTTAATGCTTCTTCGTTACATAAATATCTCCATTTACTATTTTCTCCAATTCTTCCTAAATAATACAAACCATCATCTCTCATCCAAACTAAATCACTTGTTTTTACTTCATATTGCAAACGTCTAATATTAGGATTTATATTATTTTTATGCTTCTTATAATCATTCCAAAAAACTTCTTTAAATACTTCTTCAAAATCTTCTTCAGTTTTTATATTATTCCTTTTTAATTTTAAAATTTCAACTTTTTCTTTAGTACATTCTTCATTTATTGTTTCATCATGCAAACTCCACCCCATCGCCAATATTTTATTTTCCCTGCAATAACCAGCTATCTTCTTACCATTTTTAGCAGC